>Ga0256828_1002334_pt1 | contig 11343 bp, 9 predicted proteins | sample CV88metaG_FD_185993 | JGI IMG/M metagenome (GOLD analysis project Ga0256828, IMG submission 185993) | Hydrothermal vent microbial communities from East Pacific Rise, Pacific Ocean - CV88 | ecosystem: Environmental > Aquatic > Marine > Hydrothermal vents | place: Pacific Ocean: East Pacific Rise... | reverse complement strand
GAATGCAAGAGGCTGGAACACTTCTTAAAAATTCTGTTGATGAGGAATCTATCGCTTCTATTGTAAGTAGATGGACAGGTATTCCAGTAAACAAAATGCTTCAAAGTGAAAAAGATAAAATCTTACATGTAGAAGATGAACTCAACAAAACTGTTGTAGGACAAGCAAGAGCTACACATGCTGTTTCTCGTGCAATTAAGAGAAATAAAGCAGGTCTCAGTGATAAAAATAGACCAATCGGAAGCTTTTTATTCTTAGGGCCTACAGGTGTTGGTAAAACACAAACAGCAAAAACATTAGCGAAGTTCCTTTTTGACTCAGAAGATGCAATGGTTCGTATTGATATGAGTGAATACATGGAGAAACATGCCGTATCACGTCTAGTGGGAGCTGCACCTGGCTATGTTGGTTATGAAGAGGGTGGACAACTTACTGAGGCAGTAAGAAGAAAACCTTACAGTGTTATTCTCTTTGATGAAGTGGAAAAAGCACATCCAGATGTGTTTAACATCTTATTGCAAGTGCTTGATGATGGTCGTTTGACAGATAATAAAGGGGTGACAGTAGATTTTACAAATACTATTATCATTTTAACATCGAACATTGCAAGTGACAAAATTATTAACAACCCACAAGGGGAAGAGCTTGACAATATGGTTATGGCTGAGTTAAAACAGGCTTTTAAACCAGAGTTCTTAAACAGACTTGATGATGTTGTTATCTTTAATGCACTTGGTCAAGAACAAATTAAAGGAATCGTTGAGATATTCTTCAATGATATTAAAGCGAAAGTAAAAGAGCGTGATATTGAGCTTGTTCTTTCTGAAGAGGCAAAAGCATATATCGCTGAAGCTGGATTTGATCCTGTATATGGAGCAAGACCACTTAAAAGAGCATTGTATGAAATTGTAGAGGATAGACTTGCTGATCTTATCTTAGATGGTAGTGTAACAGAAGGTTCAAAAGTTGTTTTTACTATACTTAATGGTGAAGTAGAGGTTGAGGTTTCTTAAAACCTTAACCACCTTTTAAGTAAAAGTTTTGTAAAATTTCAAACTTAATTTTAAAGAAGGATATGTCACAATGAAAAGAACATACCAACCACACAATACACCTAGAAAAAGAACACACGGTTTCAGAGCTAGAATGGCTACTGCAAATGGTCGTAATGTACTTAACCGTCGTCGTGCTAAAGGTCGTAAAAAATTGTCAGTTTAGCTGGATTTAACATAGTTAAAACTCATAAAGAGTTTAGCTATGTTTATAGAAAAGGAAAAAATCAACACTCTTCTACAATAGTAGTTTTTTTTCTCCCTCAAAATGGGATTCATAAAGTCGGTTTTACTGCTACTAAAAAAATTGGTAATGCAGTGTACCGAAATCGTGCAAAACGAAGAATGCGTGCGATGTTTTGTGAATTCTCAAACTCTCTTAAAGATGGTACTTATATATTTGTAGCAAAAGTTGCAATTTTTGATGCTTCCCATCAACAACTCCATGAAGATTTTCAAAAGGTTCTCTCTCGTGCGAAAGTTCTTACTTAAACTTTTATGGCTTTATCAAAAGTTTTTTACACTCATAGGTTTTGGGTCGTGTCGATATTACCCAACTTGTAGTGAATATGCACGCTTAAATTTTGAAAACAACTCCATTTCAAGTGCTTTTTACCACTCTTTTACTAGAATACTGCGTTGTAATCAACTTTTTGATGGTGGTATAGAATATCCATTACTTGATAAACTCTACCAAAAGCCAGCAAAACTTGATGTTGATTCTATAAAATATTGGTTAGTTCCCAATAAAAAGAACCGATATTACATCATAAAAAATTTTTCATATAAAGGGTAATTTGTGTTAGACAAAATGACACCAAATCAAAGACTTATAGTCGCTGTACTATTATCAGTCGTATTTTTTGTAGGATATACTGCAATTTTTCCACCAGCTGAGCCAAATGTGGCAAACGAAAAAACTACTAAAGAAACTCTTGCTCATTCTACAAATGTGCAAAATGGGCAAAAAACAGTTGAAGAGGTCACCGGACACGCCATAGCCGATGAAGAGAAAGTTTCTCATGCTTCTTCATCAAATATTGTTACTGTAAAAAATGATAAATTTATTATAAAAATAGATACTTTAGGTCGTATAGCATCTAAAGAACTTTTAGAAGAAAAATTTAGAAATACAGATGATTTACATGCACAAGTTATCCCTACTAAAGGGACAAAGCCACTCTACATTCGTTTTGCTGATGATACTATTAATAATGCTGCATTAATAACACCATATAGTGCAAATGTAAGTGAAGTTACACTTGGTGATAAACCTGTAAGTATAACACTTACACAAAAATTACCAACACTTACTGTAACAAAAATTTTAACTTTTTATGTAGATGGACATTATGATGCAAAAATCACAACATCAAAAGCCGTGCGTCATTTTGTATATTTAGGTGATAGACCACATGTTTCTAAAAAACTTATGGCCGTAGCAGGTGCACTTATTTATACAGGTGATGATGTTGCTCATATCATAGAAGATGGAGATGCTGAAGGTCGTCAGTTATTCTCAGATGTACAACTTGCTTCAACATTTGATCAATATACCGCAATCATTATGTATGGTTTCAAGAAAGATACAAATATAATTGTTGAACGAGGAAAAGATGATAATCCTGTTGTTTATTTTGAATCGATGCAAGATGAGAGTTTACATGGTTATATAGGACCAAAAGAGCATAAAGTTCTTAAATCTATAGATCCTGTACTTACAAATGCCATAGAATATGGTTGGTTTACATTCGCAGCAAAACCATTGTTTGCACTTCTTTCTTGGTTACATAGTGTTCTTGGTAACTGGGGTTGGGCTATTATTGCATTGACTGCTATTATAAGAGCTGTACTTTATCCTTTGACATACAAAGGTATGGTTTCTATGCAAAAAATGAAACTTCTTGCACCACAACTTAAAGAATTAAAAGCAAAATATGGTAAAGACCCTCAAAAACTTAATGCAATGACTATGGAAATGTATAAAAAGAATGGGGCAAATCCTCTTGGTGGTTGTTTGCCAATGCTATTACAAATTCCTGTTTTCTTTACACTTTATCGTACACTCTTAAATGCTGTAGAGTTACAAGGTGCACCTTGGATTTTATGGATAAATGATCTTTCTCGCATGGATCCATACTATGTGCTTCCTATTTTTATGGGTGCTTCAATGTTCTTCCAACAAAGAATTACACCAAACAATTTTACTGATCCTATGCAAGAGAAAGTATTTAAATACCTTCCTATAATATTTACATTTTTCTTTGTAACATTCCCATCAGGTTTAGTACTTTACTGGTTTACAAATAACCTCTTTTCTATTGCTCAACAATTTGTTGTAAATCAACAGTTTGATAATGCAAAAGATGCAAAAACTGCACTAGAGAAAAAAAGCGAGAAATAGTTATGATTAAAATAGAAGCACTTACCCTAGAAGATGCTTTTAAAGATGCCTCAAAACAGTTGGAGTGTTCTATCACAGAGATAAATATCGAAGTGGTACAGGCTCCTAGTAGTGGTTTTATGGGTATGTTTAAAAAGAAAGCTATTATTGTAGCTGCTAAAAAACTTCTTGAAACACCATTATATGAAGCCCTTCCAGTAGAGGAAAAAGTAGAGGAAAAAGTAGAGGAAAAAGTAGAAGAAGTGGCAACACCTTCTATGCCAATATCGTTTGTAAGTGAACAAGAAGATGAAGACACTAGTATTGGAAATGGTTTAGAATATACTGCTGATTATGATGATGCCTTTGATGAAGATTCTGAAGCACTCTTAGCTATAGATGCTATAGCTCAAGAGGTTGAAGAAAAAATTCAATATCTTTTTAAGCATATATGTTTTGAGATTGAAACAATTATGGTAAATGTGTATGATTCAGAAACGCTACTCATAGAGTTTCAAGGGGAAGATGCTGCATTATTAATAGGTAAAGAAGGTTATCGTTATAAAGCACTTTCTTATATGCTTTTTAATTGGATAAATGCTGAATATAATGTAGGAGTTCGTTTAGAAATTGCTGAATTTTTAAAAAATCAAGAGGAGTCAGTAAGTCGTTATCTTGAAAGTGTTTATGAATCTGTTGATAGAGATGGACGAGCGCAAACAAAAATTCTTGATGGTGTATTAATTCAAATTGCTTTAAAAGAATTACGCAATCGTTATCCTGAAAAATATGTTGTAATTCGTTCAACAAAAGATGGACTCAAATATATCATCATAAACGATTACCACAATTAATATGGAAAATGATACTATAACAGCCATTGCTACAGCTCATGGCATAGGCTCTATCGCTATTATTCGAATTAGTGGAGATAAAGCTCTTCATATCGCAACATCTCTTACAAAAAAAGAGCATTTTACCCCTCGTTATGCAACTCTTACAAATATTTATGACTACAATGATGAACTCATAGATGAAGCAATCGTTATCTATTTCCAAGCACCTTTTTCTTTTACTGCTGAAGATGTCATAGAAATCCAGTGTCATGGTGGTTTTATAGTAGCACAAAGTATTTTAAAAGCGACACTTGATGCTGGAGCAAGACTTGCCAATGCTGGAGAGTTTTCAAAGAGAGCTTTTTTTAATGGTCGTATAGATTTAAGTGAAGCAGAAGCTATCTCTCAACTTATAGAAGCAAAAAGTGAAGATGCAGCAAAGATTTTAGCGAAGCAAATGAAAGGCTCTTTAAAAGAGTTTATAGAAAAAGTAAGAGATGATATCATTCATATACTTGCATACTCTGAGGTAACTATAGATTATGCGGAAGAGGATTTACCTGAAGATTTAGTAGAACAGATTATGTTAAAACTTAAAGAGTTACATAAACTTTTAGCAAAAACACTTCAAGCTTCTAAAGCAAGAGAAGGGCTTATGCAAGGTTTTCGCGTAGCTATCATAGGAAAACCCAATGTTGGAAAAAGTTCTTTACTTAACGCTTTATTAAATTATAACAGAGCGATAGTGAGTGATATAGCAGGAACAACGCGTGATACGATAGAGGAACAGGTGAAAATTGGAACACACTTGATTCGTATAGTAGATACTGCGGGTATTCGTGAAGCTGACGATGAGATAGAACGCATAGGTATAGAGCGAAGTTTAGAAGCTATAGAACAAAGTGATATTGTTATAGCTCTTTTTGATGCTTCTCGAGAAGCTGATGATGAAGATAAACAGATTGTTGCACTTATTGAAAAATATAAAGAGCAAAAAGAGTTTATAATCATTAAAAATAAAATAGATTTAGAAGAAAAATTCCAACTTAAAAACCTTACATGTAAGCTTACTTTAAATGCGAAAGATGATGTCAGTAGTCTCATTGTAGAACTTCAAAAAATTATGGATACAAACAATTTTAGTGATGAAATTATGTTGATATCACAACGACAAATTCAAGCGGTGGATTACACTATGAAAAATATAGAAGAATCTTTTGAACCACTTTTAGATCAAGAACTTGAAATCTTTTCATTTCACTTGAATGAAGCTATTAAAGAGATGGCAAGTATTACACGCCCTTTTGAAAATGATGAAATGCTCGACAAAATGTTTGGCTCTTTTTGTCTTGGAAAATAGATGAAATATTTAGCAATAGATTTAGGTCTTAAAAGAATAGGATTAGCATATTCTGCTTACAAAGGCATAGTGACACCACTTCCAGCTATTTTGCGTAAAAATAGAAATCAAGCTTCCATGGAAGTGAAAGAGGCTATTAAAGCATGGGAGATTGATTGTGTTGTTGTTGGTATTCCTCTTGGTGGGAGTAGTGAAGAGGAAATGACACGACGCATTAATCATTTTATGAACCTTGTTGCCTTTGATGGGAATGTTTGTTTTCAGGATGAATCAGGAAGTTCTATCGAAGCTGAAAACCTTATAAAAGGTACAATGAAATATATACGGGATGGGCGTGTAGATTCTATTGCTGCTATGGTGATTTTAGAAAGATTTTTAGCAACACACAAGCTAAAATGATATAAAATGAGTTCATGAAAAATTTTTCCTTTAGATTTACATCAGTTGAGTTTCTTAATGCTCAGCTTAAAAATACAATTGATTTTAATAATGAGAGAACACTCATTCAAGTTTACTGTGCAACAGCAGAGAAAGAATGTTTATATGAAGTACAAAGTTATTTTGCTAAATATTTTCCAAAAGCAATACTCATAGGTACAACAACTGACGGTATCATTTTAGGTGATGAAGTCTTTGTTGATACGACAAGTGTCGTTACTTTTAGTGTATTTGAATATACCACATTAAAAAGTGTATTGATTGAAGAACAAGAGTGCTTTCACAACTCTTTTACAATGGGTGAACTTGTTGCAAAAGAGTTATGTCAAGATGATACAAAACTATTGATTAGCTTTAGTGATGGTATTCATACAAATGGTGAAGAATATGTTAAAGGAATTAGTAGTATAGCTCCTAATGTTCCTTTGTCTGGTGGTATGGCAGGTGATAATGGTAAATTAGTACAAACATTTATTTTTAATCAGCATCAAATGACTGATTCGGGTGTTGTGAGTGTAGCTTTAAACTCAGAAGTACTCCATTTGACAACAAATTATACTTTTAACTGGTTACCAATTGGTAAGAAAATGTGTATTACTAAGGCTATAAAAAATCGTGTTTTTGAGATAGATGGTATGAGTGCGGTGAGTATTTATGCTAAATATTTAGGGGAGAAAATAGCTAAAGAATTACCTCAAATTGGGATTGAATTTCCTTTAGTTTTTGAACGAAATGGTGTTGAAATAGGTCGTGCTGTAGTTGGAAAACATGATGATGGTTCTTTAGTTTTTGCTGGTAATATTGATGAGGGAACTTACGTTCGTTTTGGTATTGGTAATGTAGAAGAAATTTTAAAAAATTCTTATTATTCTATAAGTAAAATGGTTGAAAATATGCAATATGAAGCTGAAGCTATTTTCATCTACTCATGTATGGCAAGAAGACGCTTTATGGACGAATACATTCATGATGAATTAGTAACGATGAAAGAGCTTAGCCCTATATCTGGTTTTTTTACTTATGGAGAATTTTTTCACACAGAGGACTCTAATCAGTTACTTAATGAAACAATGACACTTGTTGTTTTATCTGAAACACAAAATCCACAAGTCAATACTTTAGGCTCGTTTGTATATAATGATGAGAAAATAGCAACGAGTTCACAACATGCTATTGCAAGACTTGCAAATATCGTTTCTAATGAATTTGCCGAACTTAATGAAAATCTTGAAAAAAGAGTACAAGAAAATTCTGCATATATTTATCAACAAGCTTATTTTGACAAGCTTACAGATTTACCAAATCGATTAAGTTTAATTAAAAAATTGGATCAAAAACAGAGTGGTGTGATTATTTTAGTAAATATTGATGATTTTGCTGTTATTAACGATTTTTATGGACATAGTGTAGGTGATAAAGTTTTACAGCATCTTGCATCTATTTTAAAGAAAATTGTTCAGCCTAGAGCGGGTGAAGTTTTTAAACTACCATCTGACGAATTTGCCATTGTCTTAGATGTAAGAGAAGACTTCCAAACGCTTGAAAAAAGTATAAAACACTGTTTAGAATTAATAGAAAAAGAGGATTTTACGGTAGTAAATCATAATATTAACATAACAGTAACACTTTCTGCTGCTTTTATAAATGAAAGAGGAAGTGGTCTTATTAATGCTGATATGGCATTAAAAAATGCAAAGAAAAATGGAAAATCTTTTACCGTCTTTCAAGAAGATTTACAGTTGTCTGAAGTGTACGAAAAAAACATAAAAATGGCAAATGAGGTTAAAAGTGCTATTTTAAATGACATGATTTTCCCATATTATCAACCAATCTTTGATGTAAGAACAGGTCAGGTTGAAAAGTATGAAGCTCTTGTAAGGTTAAAAGATTCTACAGGAAAAATTTTAAGCCCTTATCTCTTTTTAGATGTTAGTGAAAAAATAAAACTTTATCATAAAATTACAGAGATTATGATAGAAAAAACTTTCTCATATTTTGCAACAAATGGTTTGCATTTTAGTCTTAATTTGGCTTTTAGTGATATGCTTAATGATAAAACAAGAGATTTCCTTTTTGAAAAAATGGCATACTATGATATTGCCTCGCAATTAACCATAGAAATTTTAGAAACACAAGAGTATGAAAAAGATGAAGTTGTAAAACAATTTATAGAAGATGTTTATGCACATGGTGCTGTAGTTGCCATTGATGATTTTGGAAGTGGTTATGCAAACTTTGAGCATTTAACAAGTATTCCATCTGATATTATTAAAATAGATGGTTCTTTGATTAAAAATATACATCAAGATAAAAATACAAGGCTTATTGTTGAGACTATTATAGACTTTGTGAAAAAACTCAATAAAAAAGTATTAGCTGAGTTTGTTCACAATAAAGAGGTCTATGATATAGTGAAAGAGCTAGGAATCGATTATATCCAAGGTTATTATCTTGGGGAACCGAAGCCTGAAGTCTTATAAACACTTTAAAAATTCGGCTGCTTCTGCTTCATCATCGCTTAGGTTTTCTTTTGCATAGAGAGGGTCGTTTTCTATAAGGTGTTTTGCTTTTTCTTGACAGAATCTAAAGAGTTCCTCTTTTGCTTTTTCATCATCACTTAAAAAGCCAAGTCCACTAAACTGGTAAGGTTCTTTTTGTTCTATACATAAAAGTGTTCCTTCACAGTTTTTTTCTAAAAATTCTATCATTTCTCTATAGCTAATATTAAACTCAGTAGCATTCCAGCCTATATCTTCAAGAGTAGGGTTTGCAAATTCAGCAACACCATCTCCTGTTGTATCATCATAAGAAGCACGAGGTGTGTTAAGCTTTATAAGTTCTTGCCAGTTTGAAAATGCTTTGATGAGTACTCTGTCATCATCTTCTACGATTTGGTAATTTTTACCGAAAATTTCACTGAGGGTAGGGGATGTATGGGGTGTTAAAGCACTCATTTGTTTAGGTGTATATTTTCCCTCAAAGATAAGGATTTGTTTCTTTTCATAAGGGCTAAAAAGCACTTCTCCTTTATGGTTGATAGCAAAAGTTTTGGCAGAGTTGATAGCGTTTACAAGTGATGCTTTGTTTGTAACGATAATTTCATTAAAAAGATTGAATTTTTTCATAGTCTTTTCCTAATATTTTTTTCATATTATACAGAATATGAGATTAAAGTGAATTATTTATCTTTTTAATACCTAAATAGCTGAAATCCCAATCATCTTTAGCCCTATTTGTTGTTTCTAAAGAAACTTTTTTACTTTGTAAAAATCGCCTTGGCTAGTTTTGATAACCATACAATTTTTTATCTTTTTTACAATATCATAGTATAATTATGTAAAGATTATATCAATAAGGAGTTAGAAGTGTTAAAAGCTTATAAATATAAAATTTATCCGACTAAAACACAAATAACACTTATCGAAAAACACTTTGGTTCTACTAGATTTTTATATAACTATTTTTTAGATTATCGACAAAAAGAGTATGCAAAAGGTAATGGAAAAGTATCTTATAATATAACACAAGCAGAACTAACAAAACTTAAAAAACTTGAAGAGTACAAATGGCTTAATGAGTGTGGAAGCCAATCATTACAAATGGCATTAAGAAGTTTAGATAATGCTTTTGGCAAGTTTTTCAAAAAACAAGGTGGTTATCCAAAGTTCAAATCAAAAAAACATACTCATCAAAGCTTTACAGCTCCTCAAAATATCAAAGTAGCTAACAATAGAGTCTATCTACCAAAATTCACTAAAGATGGATTGAAAGTAAAATTACATAGAGAGATACCAGAGGGAGCTACACTTAAACAAGCTACAATCTCACGACAAAGTGGAACTTCTTTAGAAAACAATCAATACTTTATCAGTATTCTTGTAGATGATAATATATCTATATCTAAACCTACTAAAGCTAAAACAGCAGTTGGTTTAGATATGGGTATAACGCATCACATTATTACAAGTGATGGTGTTAAATACCCAAACAATAGACACTATAATAAATCTCAAAAGAAGTTGTTAAAACTTCAAAGAAGATTATCTAAAAAACAAAAAGGTTCAAACAATAGACAAAAAGCAAAATTAAGAGTGCAAAAACTTCATACTAAAGTTACAAATCAAAGAAAAGACAATCTTCATAAAATATCAAATGAGATAACCAATCAATATGATATTATCTGTCTTGAAACGCTAAATGTAAAAGGTATGATTAAAAACCATAAACTAGCTAAATCAATAGCTGATGTAGCTTGGAGTGAATTTATGCGACAATTAGAGTATAAGGCAAGTTGGAGAGGTAAAACTATTATCAAAATAGATAAATGGTTTCCATCATCTCAAATATGCTCTTATTGTGGTGCAAGTACAGGTAAAAAACCACTCAACATAAGAGCGTTTGACTGCCCTCATTGTAAAAAGAAAAATATTGATAGAGATATAAATGCAGCAGTCAATATAAGAAACTATGGCTTAGGTCAAGTTGATAACAGAAATACGGTAGGAACTATCGGAATATAAGCTTGTGGAGTATCATGGAGTTTCTAGCACTTGCTAGAAATCACGATATTATGAAGCAAGAAGCTCAATCGTCTAAACTTGTTTAGTGGTTGGGCAGTTCACCTAAGCTTTAACTAATAAAAGTTTTACCAAAGTTTTACCAAAGTTTCAGTATAATGCGACAAATTTTTTAGAGGAGATACCTCTAAAGCCCAAGGAAAAAATATGGCATTAAATGTTTATTATGATAAAGATACAAGTTTAGATTTAATCAAAAGCAAAGTAGTTGCGATGATTGGTTTTGGTTCTCAAGGACATGCTCACGCTGAAAACTTAAGAGATAGTGGTGTAGAAGTTGTTGTTGGTTTAAGAAAAGATGGTTCATCTTGGAAAAAAGCTGAAGCTAAAAACTTTGAAGTTTTAACAGTTGGCGAAGCTACTGCTAAAGCTGATGTTGTTATGATTCTTTTACCAGATGAAAATCAAGCTGAAATTTATAAAGAAGAGATTGAGCCAAACTTAAAAGAGGGTGCAACTATCGCTTTTGGTCACGGTTTTAACATCCATTATGGTCGTATCATCCCTAGAGCTGACATCAATGTTACTATGATTGCTCCAAAAGCACCTGGTCATACTGTTCGTTCTGAGTTTGTTCGTGGTGGTGGTATTCCTGACCTTATCGCAGTTGACAGAGACCCTAGTGGTACAACAAAAGAGTTAGCGCTTTCTTATGCTTCTGCTATTGGTGGTGGTAGAACTGCAATTATCGAAACAA
>Ga0256828_1002333_pt1 | contig 11345 bp, 11 predicted proteins | sample CV88metaG_FD_185993 | JGI IMG/M metagenome (GOLD analysis project Ga0256828, IMG submission 185993) | Hydrothermal vent microbial communities from East Pacific Rise, Pacific Ocean - CV88 | ecosystem: Environmental > Aquatic > Marine > Hydrothermal vents | place: Pacific Ocean: East Pacific Rise... | reverse complement strand
CAGACAAAGACTGCATATAAAACACTTGATGAGATCATGCAGCTGCCTGTTGAGAGAGAAGAGGGCAAGAAGTTTGTACAGCGTCCATCATTTAAGGGAAAAATCGAGTTTAAAAATGTCAGCTTTATGTACCCTGGAAGTGACAAAAAAGTACTTGATGATGTTAGCTTTACGATCAACCCTGGTGAATCTGTTGGGATCATTGGTACAAATGGTTCTGGAAAGACAAGTATTGAGAAGTTGATCCTTGGGCTTTATGAACCAAGTGAGGGCTCTATACTCATAGATGGCATAGATATCAAACAGATCGATCCGGCTGACTTGCGTCATGGTATCTCCTACGTACCTCAAGATACAGTTCTTTTTAAAGGAACACTCAAAGAAAACATAACAGTACGTATGCCAGATGCCAGTGATGAAGAGATACTTCGCGTATCACAGATAAGTGGTGCTCAGCGTTTTGTGGACATTCACCCTATGGGATTTGATATGCCGGTTGGTGAGCGTGGAGAGAGCCTCTCTGGAGGGCAAAAACAAGCCATATCCATAGCACGTGCTTTTATCCACACAGCACCGATAATTTTACTCGATGAGCCTACAAACTCCATGGATAGCACTAGTGAAGCCAACTTTATTAAAGCTCTCAGGGAGTATAAAGAGGGTCGTACTACTATTATTATCTCACATAAACCTTCTTTACTGCAGATAACAAACAGACTCATTTTGATAGAGCAGGGTAAGATACTTCTAGATGGATCATACAAAGATGTGATGCATAAGCTAAGCGATAAACGAAGGAGAGGAATACGACAATGAGTTTAAAAGATAAATTTGTTGACTACTCTTACAGTGATAAAGAGATAAAAAAGCTCAATGTTAAAAATGAAGATGATCTTAACTACATAAACTCTGTAAGTTCAGCTATGCTGATGAAGACAAACTTTACTACACGCTTGATGCTTTGGGTCGGTGCTGCTGTGATTATCTGGCTGATTATCTGGGCTTACAATGCTGAGATAGATGCACTCACACGTGGACAAGGGAAAGTGATACCATCACATCAGCTGCAAATAGTACAAAACCTTGAAGGTGGAATAGTTAGTGAGATTTTAGTAAAAGAGGGTGATGAAGTTAAAAAAGGGCAGATCTTAGTTAAGATTGATGATACTAGTTTTGTCAGTAACTTTTTGGAAAACGAGTTGCGCTACAATGAGCTTGAAGCCAAAAGCATCCGACTCAAAGCAGAGTCTTTGGGTACTGGTTTTGTAGTAAGTCCGGAGATAGAGAAAAAATCGCCTGAGCTTATAAAACATGAGCGTTCACTCTACCTTAGTAATAAAGAGCAGCTTAATAACAACATCTTGATCTACAAAAGAAGACTGCAGCAAAAGCGTACAGAGAGAAAAGAAGCAGAAGCAAAACTCAAACAGCTCAAAAAGAACTATAAGCTCCTTCAAAAAGAAGTAGAGCTTAACCGTCCTTTAGTAAAAAAAGGGATCGTGTCTGAAGTAGAGTTTTTACAACTCCAACGACAAGAGAGTAGTTTGGCTGGAGAGATCAAAGCCATAGAACTTTCAATACCTCGTCTTATCTCTGTAATAGAAGAGCAAAAAAACAATATCAAAGAGGTACAGCTGAAGTTTCGCAATAAAGCAAAAGAGATGTATAATGAAACTATGGCTGAGATGGAACGAATTGAAAAGACAAACATTGCACGTGAGGATAAAGTACGAAGAACCTATGTACGTTCACCGGTCAATGGTACGGTCAACCGTCTTATGGTAAACACAGTAGGTGGAGTTGTTAAGCCTGGTATGGATATAGTTGAGATCGTACCAAGTCAGGATAACTTACTCATAGAAGCGAAAATTCGTCCTGCAGATATTGCATTTTTGTATCCTGGTCAAAAAGCGATAGTGAAGTTTTCTGCTTATGACTTTGCGATATATGGTTCACTTGAGGGTGTTTTGACACATATAAGTGCCGATACGATAGTAGATGATATAGATAAAAAAAGCTACTATCTTGTTCGTATAAAAACAGATAAAAATTATCTGGGAACTCCCGATAAAAAGTTAAAGCTTATCGTTGGTATGACGGCTGATGTGGATATTATTACTGGGAAGAAGACAGTGTTGGATTATATTTTAAAACCTATTTTAAGAGCTCGGGAGAATGTACTAAGTGAGCGATAAAAATATAAAAGAGATAGTTTTATTTACGCAGCAAGATGCTATAAAAAAACATTGGCATGATGCTTTAAAAGATAAATACAATACTTATGAAATTGACTCTCAAGAAGCATTGTTAGACTTACTTTCTCATAATAAAGCAAGTGTAACAGTTATGATAGATGAAGATAGTCTTGAGAATTTAGAAGAGGTATTACCTCAGTTGAAAAAATATGCTCATGCAACGCTTTTGTTTTTCAAGTCTGTTCCGGAAGTACATCATGCATCAATGGTTATAGGAACAAATGTAAAAGCTTATGAAAATGCTTTTATTCATAAAGATAATCTTTTGCTGTTAGTTCACAAAGTAGCAACAGGTAAAAGTTGGTTCTTTGCAGATCTGACACACTACATAATTAGTAAGTTTATTCAGGATAAAAACAATAATGAGCCAGAATTTATGTTGAGGCTTACTCAAACAGAAAAAGATATAACTATAATGGTGGCAAACGGATTATCAAATAAAGAGATAGCACGGGCAAAAGGCATTGCCCTCTCAACTGTAAAAGGGCATATGCAGCATATTTTTAAAAAAGCAGGGGTTTCTGATAGAATCTCCCTTGCTTTACAGTTTAAATAGTCATCGCTTTTGTAATATACTCTTTGTAATATTTATATCCTGAAATGATATTTTTACACAGTAAAAGAGCTGAGAGTGTAAACAGCAGTGCTGCTATGAGTGGTGCATAGTCTACAAACGGACTTAGCAGCATAAGCATATAGGCCCCATAGTAGAGATTTACCTGTCTTTGCATATCTTTTTTAACAATAACATTTGCCATCTCCGCTTCAAAGACCATACTCGAACTTAAATGAAACCATGTCAGAAAAGGTACTATCTTATAAAGCATAGCGTTTATAAGTGCATAAACCCCTCCAAAAAGCATAAAAAAGCCAATGGCTATCTCAAGATATGCAAAAGAGTAAAAAAGGCTCAAAGCAAATAGTATGGCTGCTATAGTGATGTTTGTCATAGAAAAGTACCAAAGTGTAATGCTGATATCTTTTCTCTTTCTTTTGCGTGAGCGAAGTGTCTGTATACTTAAGAGTGCAAAACTGATCACAACAAATACAAGTAAAAGAGCGACTCCATTTGCCAGTGTAAAGAGTTCTAGCTCACGCAGAACTCCAAAAAAGAGTAAAGCTGCTAGTACAGTAATATAAACACCGTTTTTGATATATGTTGGAAATTCTTTTGCAACAAAGAACATTGGTATGATCTTATAAGAGACCGCATTGATGAGTAAAAATATCCATCCAAAAAGCATAAAAGCGATGTGTAAGTCACCAAAATAGGGGTTTTGAATAACACCGACATGACATAAAAGTGCTAAAAAGCCAAAAAGAGCACCTAAAGTCAAAGAAGCAAAACTAGCTGCAAAAGTCTTGACCATAAAGTCTTTGTTCTCACTACTGAGCACTGTTTTTAAAGAGAGTAGGCTAAAGTACAGCAGTGATAAAAGTAGCAAAGAGCCTCCAGCATGCAGCAGCGCTGTTTTAGTTGTTAAAAATCCAGAAACAAAGAGCAGGGTTCCTAGATTGAGTGTATAGTAGATGATGTTTGCGTTGCGTACGACGTTTTTGTAAGGTATCCCAAGCATAACAGGGATCATCTGAAACATAGAACCAAACATGATGTGTGTTAAAAAACCAAGTGTCAAAAAATGTGTCAGAGCAATAGCGTTATAATCAAAACGGCTTTGAATACTTGTAGAGTAGATCGCAAATAAAATAGAAAAAGCGATAAGATAGAGTGTTGCTGTTATGTAGAACTGCAGAGGAATCTTGTATGGAGGAGCCTGATCGAGGCTAAGACCTTGAAACATCCTTTTACTCCTTAAATATTTTCATCAAAAAGCTGTTTTGCTCATCTTCAACTATCTCGTAAGAGAGGTCTCTTACGGCTATTTCATGAAAGAGGTGTTTTGGATTCATTCTGTGTTTAAAAACTAAGATCTCATTATCTTGGAGCTTGTCTAAAGCCATAACAGCCTCAATAAGAGGCTGCGGTGCTTCGAGTTCACTTACATCAAGTAGTATCTCTTTAGTTTGCATAGTTTTGAAGTTTTTCTACGATTTGATCTTGTTCATTTGCCAAAGTGTTGTTTATCATAGTGTAGAGCATCTGCTCCTCTTTTGCATTGTGTTGTTGGAGTAAAATGTTCATAGACTCTCCAAGACCATAGATTCTGTCTGTATCTTTGGCATTGTAAGCTTCATCCATCTTCTCAAAAAGAGATTTTGCCTGAGAGTGTTCCATACGCATCACCTGAGTTGGTCCTTGTGTCATACCGCTCTTTTCTTCAAATGCAGGAAATAAAAAGTCCTCTTCCATAGCAAAGTGCAGTAGTGTTTCATTCTTAAATGCTAAGTATTTCTCAAGTGCAGCATCAAAATCTCCTTTTTCTACTGCATCTTCAGCTTCTGCGAGTAAGTGGTCACACTCACGATGTTTATGTGTCATAAAGTCTTTGATTGTCATATTAACTCCTTGTTTTTTCGTATTTTATACTAAATGAGATAATTTTTGTCTGATTTAAGAAAAAAGTTTTGCATATAGGGAAAATTCGATACAATTCATACAAAGATATTTACCTAAAATATAGTAAAAATCATAGTTCTGAAAGTATAAAATCTCCAAACTTGCCCTCTTTGGATCATACTCACGTGATGAAAACAGAGATGATAGTGATATTGATATTGCTATTGAAACTCCTTTAAGTGATTATTTTAAACTTTATGATTTTAAGGAAGAATTAGAAAAATCTTTTCATACAAAAGTCGATGTAGTTCGTTTACGAGATAAAATGAATATGGCACTTAGAAGACGTATTGAAAAAGATGGTATCTATGTATGATAAAACTCTTTTAGCTAAACACCCTCAAGTTGAATGGAAAAAGATTAAAGGAATCCGGGATTATATATCTCATCATTACTTTATGGGTATACTTTTTTATATTGATATGTTATTATCTTCTTTTGTGAGCCTCACTATAGACTTTCATAGCCTCTCTTTTACCAATAGCAATTACTTTTACAACCAAAATATCATCAATAATTTCATAAACAATACGAACCTGTTTTTTGGCAACATAGACTTTTCTTAGTCCTGAAAGGTTCATATTGTTCTTGTTGCCAAGAAGCTGTCCCAGTTCGGGTGAGGTTTTTATCTTTTCTAATTTTTTAAAGACTTCAATGCGAATGGAATTGTTGAGTTGTTTGAGATCCTCTTCGACAAGAGGATGGTAGATGATTTTATACATTTTTATAACTGACTTTTATCAATACCAAATTTAGCAGCCATATCATCTTCGGATATATACTCAGCAAGAGGAGTCTCTTTTCTCTCTTGAATTATATGATAGATTTCACTGTGTTCTGCAAGCTCCATTGCCTCTTCAAGAGCTTTAAGTCTTTCATATTCATCTGTTGAGATTACTACAGCTTCAAGTTTGTTGTTTTTTAGAATTCCTATCTTTTCAAGTGAATGTTCTTTGATGCTGTTGACCGCATTACCTATCTGTTTTGTAAAGTCTGTAATGGAAAAAAGTTCATTTTGTGCATATTTAACCATTATATTATCCTGCATATTTACTAGTTAATTTCATTGTTAATATTATACTCTATTTTGTTGTTATTGTATATAATATTTGTATTATTGAGAATATTATTGTAGTATATATTTGGTTTCTAAGGGACATTCCAAATTTATGGGTAAGTCATATACTAGGTCATAAAAGTTCAGATATTACATTGAAGACATATGCAAAAGCATATAAGCTTTTTTAAGATAAAAATAAGCGTAAAGCGAGAGCTTTAATCTTAACTAAGGGACACACTGAGGGCACACCTGAGAAGGTTGCTTCTTGAAAACCCTTAAACCAGGAGACAAAAGGTGAAAATACGAGTCTATTACGAAGATACAGATACAGGTGGAGTGGTTTATCACTCTAATTATTTAAACTTTTGTGAACGGGCACGTAGTGAAGCTTTTTTCTCACGAGGTTTAAACCCTGTACTGCAAACAGGTCACTTTGTAGCTCGTAGAGTAGAGGCTGACTTTTATGTAAGTGCTAAACTTGGAGATCTTTTAGAGGTCAAGACAGAATTAGTTGCGATGAAAGCAGCTTCATTTGTTCTAAAGCAGAAGATTTTTAGAGATGATACACTTTTATTTGAACTTGAGATTGTGTTGGTTTATATTGAGTTTTCAGGAAAGGTTAAACGAATAGATAAAGAGACAAAGGAGTTAATCCTCTCCCTCTTTTCGTGAGTAAGGAAGAAACCTTGAGTATCCTGGTCGGACAAGTTCTATCTTATAAATCATTTGGTGGTTTGTAACTGGTACTTTATACTCTCTTACCTCTCCTGTAATTTGTGAGTAGAAGTAGTCCATACCTACGGTTGTAGCATAGTTGATCCAGTCATAGACCACATCATTTCCCAAGAGTGAGTTTGTTTCAATCACGAGATTGTTCTGCTCAATGATAGAGTTGGCTACTATCATGTTTTCTCTATCTACATACTGTGTCATTGATAAGATAAGTGGGTCGTAATTTATCTGTGTAGAGAGAACATTTGTCGCATTTGTATCATAGAGTGTCAGTTGTGAAAGTATCATTCCACTTTTTATTACAGGTGTGTTGATAAAGAACGAAGCATTCGATATCTCTTCATTCTCTTTTAAGTAGCGCTCTAGATTTGTAGTTCTTCGTGAGATAAAGTATTTTATAACCTTTTTATCTGTTGCACTTTGCCTGTTAGCTTCATCATCTTCAACTGTTGCTTCTGATTGGAAAAAGCCACCAAAGAGATTTTCACCTTCAACATCCTTTTTTATAGGTGGATGTAAAAATGTCTCTTCTTGATAGGTCGCAAGTTTTTTACCTATACGTGACTTATCAGAAAAAATCACTAAAGGAGAAACTGCCTCATGCAAGAGTAAATCGCTTTGTGCTTCATAATCAATAGCTCCAAAGAGCAGATTAGATGCAGAGCTGTTCATATCTTTGTTGTTGAGTGTTGGGAAGTAGACAACTGCGTCTGGATCAAGGTTGATGACATTCTTTCCACCTTTATATGTCAAAGGAGCTATGATATAGGTAAAACCATCTTGTTCAATCTTATTGAGTGCTACTTGGAGTGTTTGAGGCTCTTCATCTTCTATCTTATAGCTTTTGAGTGTAAAGGGATTGGTCTTTGTCATCATATATGCAAATGCTGCATTTACAGTTGAAGAAGCATACTTTCCTATCTTTTTATAAGGGATTAAAATAGCGATTTTTAGTTTTCCACCACTGTTAAATGCACCAAGATTTAAAACGGATATATAGATACTACGAGCATCATTGAGTTCTGGATCATCAAGTCTTTTACTTGCGTGAGCAAGAAATGAAAAGATCATCCCTTTGTTAAGGTACTCTTTGAGACATTCATTGTTGCATTCATAAGGATCAAGATTTTGAATATATGTTTTTGGTAAAGGAATATCTGAAAGTATAAAACTTTGTGCATACGCCAACAGAGGGATAAAGGATAGTAGTAGTTTTTTCATAAGCAACTCTTTATAGTATGAAGATCATGTAGTGTTATTTTCTTTAGTTCCGGATTTCTTAGAAGAAATTGTGGATGGTAAATAGGTACAAGCTTGTGTTTGTTAAAATCTATAGAGTGACCACGAACATTTTCAAAGTTCTCTTTGTCTCCGGTAAGTGCATAGTACGCATCAGGACCAAGAGTGACAATGACATCGGGTTTTATAAACTCTATCTGTGCCATAAGGTACTGTTTACATGACTCTAGTTCTGATGGTGAAGGGTGGTTTGACTGTAGTGGTTTGCATTTGACAGCATGCGTGAGGTAAACACTCTCAATGCTCAGTCCAAGGACTTTTTCGATCATATTTTTTAAACTTTCACCAGAACGCCCACTATAGTAGTCATTTGTCGTATCTTGTACTTGAGAGACCAAATAGTCAAGAAAAAAGATTTTGGCATCTTTTGCTCCATAACCGGGCATACTTTGTGTTCTTGACTTACTAAGGTCACAAAGATGGCATGTACGAATCTGCTGTGTCAACTCTTCTAGCGAGTTTGGAGATTGTACATCATAGTTATCGTTGCGAGTAAAATGGTCAATATACTCAAAACCTATAGATTTTAGGCGATAAAGGTTTTGTAAAAGTATAAGGTTCTGAAATGATTTCAAATCTATCCACCAAGCTTGTATTTTGAGATGATAGTATAGTTTAAAACTCGTTAAATGCAACTTTAGAGAAAAATTATGTTACTATATAGCATCAAGATATTGGAGTGTAGATGCCCGTAAATAGCGATAGATTAGAGATTAATAGTTTTAAACTGAAATCATCGGCAGAGGTTTCGCAAGTAGTTCGTGAAATAATACAACTTCATAAAAATAAAATGCTGATACATATTGTCTCTTATATGCACAATACTGTTCTTGTCCAAACTCTTCGAAAAGAGTTACAAAAAGAACTGCCTGATGCTCATATTGTCTTACTAAAACACAATGATAAGGAAAAAACATCTGTTGTCATCTTTGATATTGATGTAGAGGAAGCAGAATCTTTAAGTGATGAAGTCTTAAAAGAACTTTATGTTGATATAACCAACAAAAATGAAAGTTTAAAAGAGTACCGAATACAACTATTTAGGCGCTATTTTACAGATCACTTAACAAATCTTCCAAACCTCTACCAACTCCGAAAAGATATGCAAAATGATGAAGACTATGGTCTTATCTTACTCAAAATAGATAATTTTCAGACTATCAATAACTTTTATGGTTTTGTTGTCGGTGACTACGTTTTAGAATATGTAGGCAATTACTTAAAAAAAATATTGCAAAATCACACGGTCTACAGGCTCTCTGGTGCTGAGTATGCTATAACTACTGAAGAACGACTGGGTTTTTATGAGTTAAAAGCATATCTTGAAGAGCTGTATCAAAAGATAAAAAATATAGAAGTTATCTACCAAAATACGAAAATCTACGTTGACTTTACACTTGCATCTTCTTCAAACAGAGACAACAGCAATATCTTCTCTAAAGTATCTATGGCACTTATCTATGCAAAACAAAAGGGTGTTCCTTACTGGATCTATGAAGATAGAATGAACTTTGAAGATGAGTATGAACGCAATTTGAAAATGTCTTTTATAGTACGTGAAGCAGTAGAGAACAAAAGGGTAGTGCCTTACTTTCAGGCCATACTTGATAATAAAACTTCAAAGATAGTAAAGTATGAGTGTTTGGCACGCCTTATCGATGCCAATGAGAAGATCATTTCACCTGCTGTCTTTATTCCTATCTCTAAAAACATAAAAGTCTATCATGAGGTTACTAAGATCATCATTGAGAAATCTTTTGCAATGTTTGAGCAAAATGATTATGAGTTTAGTATCAATCTCTCAATGGATGATATTATGAGCAGTAGTATTTTTAACTTTATTTTAAATACTCTTAAAAATTCTCCGGCAGCTTCTCGTGTTACTTTTGAGCTTTTAGAGTCAGAAGCTATAAAAGATTATAAAAGAGTAGATAGATTTGTCAGCGAAGTCTCACGTTATGGTGCAAAGATAGCCATAGATGACTTTGGCAGTGGATACTCAAACTTTTCCTATATAACAAAAGTAAGTACTGACTACATAAAGATAGATGGTTCACTTATTAAAAATATCGATGTGGATAATGCTGCTTTGATTGTTGTTGAGACAATTGTAAACTTTGCTAAAAAGCTCAAGATAAAAACAATAGCAGAGTATGTACACTCCAGTGTAGTTATGGATAAAGTAAAAGAGTTGGGGATTGATTATTCGCAAGGGTTCTATATTGATGAGCCTTCTCTCTCTTTAAGAGAGAAAGGTTTGTTATAGAACTTTATGTTCTAAATGTTTCAAGTTTTTGATTTAGATTATCTGTCAGGTTATTGAGATTTTTTGCTGCATTGGCGATCTCTTCTACATTTTTTGCATTAGTAGATGATATCGTATTGATCTCTTCAACTTTTGTTACAATCACTTCAATATTTTTCCCGGTATTTTCAAAGTCTTGTACTGTATATTCACTTGCATGTACAGCAGTGTTTACAATCTCAACTGTTGTATTTATTTTAGACTCTACATCTTGTGCGATGTTTACAAGGTCTTGAATCTCATTTGAGTTATCATTCATTTTTGTTGATGCTTCTATGATGGACTGTACTACGACATTTATCGTTGCATTTATCTCCGCTAGAGAGTTTTGTGTACGTTCTGCCAGTTTTCTTACTTCATCAGCAACGACTGCAAATCCTCGTCCATGTTCTCCGGCACGTGCTGCTTCTATGGCCGCATTGAGCGCTAAGAGGTTTGTTTGGTCAGCGATTTCAGCGATAACGACTAAGATAGTTTTGACTTCACTCGCATCTTTAGAGAGATCTTTCATATTTTGCGAAAGTTCTATCTCTGTTTGTGCTGTCTCTTGTACTTTAGAAGTCAGTGTAATGATCTCATCTTTTGCAGACTCAAGGTTGGCATTTGCTTCTATGATCTCTTCTTTAGAGTCTTGGGCCTTATGAATAGATGAAGTGATCTTTTGTTGGATCTCACGGGCCTGTGAAGTGGTGTCTTCTACTATTGATACGGAGTGTTCAACATTTGCACCGACATTGAGTGCTGTAGTTGAGAGCTCATTGGAGATGGACGCATTTTGATTTGATGTTGATTTTACTTCTGCAATAAAACTACGTAAGTTTGTAATAAGTGATGATAGATTTTGTGCAATAGATGCTATCTCATCATTACCTTTGACATCTAGAGTTCTAGTAAGATCGATAGATCCAGAGTTGTGAATGCTTTGTATGAACTTAGTTATCTTTTGTAGAGGGTTGATAATTACCTTGTATGTAATTGCCAAGAGAATTAAGATCGCTATGATGAGTGTAATAACAGAGATGATAATGAGAGTATTTCTTAGATCATAAGCCGGAGCAAAAGCTTCATCTTTATCTATTTCTGCAACAACGATCCATTTGCCTTGACCATTGAAGATATCTAACTCTTCATAGACACTTAAAACAGGAACACCTCTATAATCTTTGATAATCCATT
>Ga0256828_1002332_pt1 | contig 11347 bp, 8 predicted proteins | sample CV88metaG_FD_185993 | JGI IMG/M metagenome (GOLD analysis project Ga0256828, IMG submission 185993) | Hydrothermal vent microbial communities from East Pacific Rise, Pacific Ocean - CV88 | ecosystem: Environmental > Aquatic > Marine > Hydrothermal vents | place: Pacific Ocean: East Pacific Rise... | reverse complement strand
CACCAAGTTTTCAAAAAGGGAGCTTTGAAGCAACAAAAGATTATGAAAAAATCATTAAAAAACTCCCTCAAATTGCAAGTGAAGATTGTCTTTTACTCTCTTGTCTAAACTCTCCAGAGCTAGAGAGCGATTTTATTATTGACCTTATGAAAGAGTGGGCACCAAGCTTTAAGTTTGTAAAACGACTTGAGAACCTTCCAGAATTTGCCTCTGCCGATGAGAGCAAAAGCTTAAAAAATCTTGTATTTCTACGGAATTAATGAAACTATGGAAATTACAGTATAATGAGATTATGAAAATGGATGCTATGATAGATACAGATATAGAAGAAGAGTTCTATAAAGGTGTGAGTTCTAATACAATGGCTTCTTCTATTGCTCTATTTTTAAATATTTTAGTTATTGACATTGCATTTTATGAGTATATATCTCTTTATCTCTTATCACTTTGGACTCTTAGCATTAGCAGTTTACTTATTCTAAGAAATATAGATGCAAGAAAATACATAAACAAAACAACAAATAAAACGATTCAAGAACTTGCACTCAGATTTAAAGCATTATCACTCGCAATTGCTGTTCTTGTTTCTTTTGGTATCATCTATATTACACCCGTGAATCTTCCTTTTCATCAGGCTTTTTTAGCGATGATTGTAGCAGGTCTCTCTGCTGGAGCGGTGATGGCACTCTCTTATTATCAAAATTTACTTCGTTTATATCTCTTTGTACTCATCCTTCCTTTTGCAACACTTATGATGCTTCAAGGTGGAAAAATCCATATTCTTATCTCTTTTTTGATGTTTCTTTTTTTAGTAATGTTAGCTATGTTCTCCAAACGTTTTTTCAAAAATCTTTTAGCACTTATTATTTCAAAAAACGAAACTTATTTTCAAGCACATTATGATCATATTACGGGACTCATCAATAGAACGACACTTTACGATAGGCTATCAGTAGAGATTCTCAAACTCAAACGAAGCAAACGTTATTCAGCTTTACTCTTTATAGATTTAGATAATTTTAAAAATATCAATGATTCATTTGGACATCATATAGGAGACGAACTATTAAAACTCTTTGCAAAAAAAATCTCTGCTACTATTCGTGAAGAGGATACTTTTGCCAGACTTGGTGGTGATGAGTTTGTAATACTCCTTTCCCATCTTTCAGATACAGATTTAAAAACCATTGCAATAGCACAACATCTTGCAGAAAAAATTCATACAAACCTCAAAGAACCTCTTCATATAGAAGAAAAAGAACTTTTCATAAGTGTGAGTATTGGGATAGATATTATTTACCCTGAAAATGCAACAATGCTTACTATCATTAAAAATGCTGATGCAGCGATGTACCAAGCAAAAAAAAGTGGTAAGAATAAAACCATAGTTTTTAAAAGAGTTATCGAAAAATAACTCTATTTCTTCCTGTGCCTTTTGCTTCATACAAAGCATCATCAGCATGTTTTAACAAAGCATCAAGTGTTTTTATCTCTTGTGTAGCGGCGACAACTCCTTCACTAATGGTACATTTAACAATCTTATTATCATCAGTAAATATTTCCAACTCTTCAACCTTTTGACGTATCTCTTCCATTGTTTTATTTACCATTATTTCATCATCGGGATAACAAAGAATTGCAAACTCCTCACCCCCAACTCTTCCAAGAACGGCATCGGTACAAAGATGCTCGGCAATAATAGCCGTTACCGCTTTTATTACCTTATCCCCTACAGGGTGTCCATAGGTATCGTTCACATTTTTAAATTTATCTATATCTATCATAATGGCATAAAGATTTTCTGTAGAGTTTTGAAACATAGCCACTGCAATCTCAAAAAACTTTCTGCGATTATATATGCCCGTCATCTCATCATAAGATGCAATTCTCTCAAGATTTTCAATAAGCTCTTTAAGTTGTAGTTGTGTTTTTATTCTTGCAAGTAGTTCAAGTGTTTTAAAAGGTTTTGTAACATAATCATTTCCACCAATTTTATAAGCTTTCTCAATTGACTCTTCATCTGAACGTGCTGTAATAAATATAATAGGAAGGTCTCTTGTATGGTGTTGTTCTCTTACTCTTTTACATACCTCATAACCATCCATCTCTGGCATCATTATATCTAGTAAAATTAAGTCTATATGTTCCTCTTCAAGTATCTCTAAAGCGGTTATTCCATCGGTTGCCACCACAATCTCATACATATCACCTAAAAGGTCTAAAAGTATATCTATATTTGTTTCTGTATCATCTACTATAAGTATATTTTTACCATTCATTGAGTATCTCCATTGCTTCTTTATATTTATATTTTTGTACAAGTAATATCATTCTATGTACCTTCTCTTTCTCTTCTTGAGGGAAGTTATACTCTCCCATCTTCTCCACTATAGCCAAGTATCGTTTTGGTCTTTTTGTTTGCAGTGCATCTCTTAACTCCTCTAAAAGTTCTTGTTTTTGCATTGTATCTATCATTGGTAATAAATTTGCTGAGCTCTCTTGCTCCATCTCCTTTTGCTTCTCATCCCTTAAGTAAGAATCATCTTGAATCTCTTGAAGTTCTATTTCAAAAAAGAATGTTGTTCCTCTTCCATACTCACTTTTAACCCAAATCTTACCATCCATAAGCTCTACAATTTGCTTAGAAATACTTAAACCAAGTCCTGTACCACCATATTTTCTAGTAGTACTTCCATCTCCTTGCTCAAACGAATGAAACAGCTGCTTTTGCTCTTTAGCTTGTATACCAATTCCTGTATCGCTAATAGCAAATGCCAATCTATTTGAAGAGAGTCTTTCTATACTTAAAGTAATGGTTCCCTTATCTGTAAATTTCACGGCGTTTGAAAGAAGATTTATAAGAATTTGAGAGAGTCTTAAACTATCGCCAATAAAATTTTGTCCCACTTTATTTATATAATGTGTCTCTAGGTGTAAATCTTTCTCCTCAAGTGTTAGCTCAATCATAACAAGTGAGTTTTTTAGTACCTTAGAGAGATCAAATGGGGACTTTTCAAGCTTAAGTTTTCCAACCTCCATTTTAGAATAATCTAATATATCATTAATGATTGAAAGAAGTGATTTTGCACTTGTGTCTATCTTTCGAAGATATGTTTTTTGTTTGGAATCTAAACTTGTTTGTAGAGCTAAATCACTTAAGCCAATAATCGCATTCATAGGAGTGCGTATTTCATGTGACATAATGGCTAAAAATTCTGCTTTTGCCTTGGCACCATCTTTTGCTTTTTGTTCTGCTTTTACTCTTACTCCAACTTCATATTCAAGCTCTTTATTTTGTTCTTCTAAAAGTTCTTCGGCTCGTAATTTAGAATCTTGTATAAGAATAATCCACCAAGAAACAATACTGATAAGAATACCAATCACTAAAGAGTAATTCATAAGTATGTTTTGAAATAGTTCTCGATGCTCAAGTGGAATAGACTCTACATTTATAGAGTATGTCATCCATCCTAAAATCCAAACAAGAAAAAAAAGTACAGAAGTTATAAGTGTAAAATCAAACAGTTTTAAAGCTAGTTGTGGTGAGAGTTTTCCTCTCACTATTTTACTTATACTCTCTCCAATTTTTATTCGTAAACCCTTCTCATGTTCTAATTTACAACTATCGTGGCATAAAGAATCAAGTGAACAGCATAAAGAACAAATAGGAGCATCAATAAGAGGGCAAAAAGAGATATCTTCTCTCTCATAAGTATGATTACATGTTTTACAAATATAATGTGTTTCTGCTTTTGTATATATTGTATTTTTTCTCGCAATATAATACTTACCCTTTGTCCAGTATGCAATAAGAGGGGAACTAATAACAGCAATAAGCATTGCTAAAATAGAGGAATAACTTTGGGCATAATCACCAAAAAGACCAGTAAACGCGAGTATAGAAACTAAAGAAGCAATCCCCATACTTCCAACACCAACAGGATTAACATTGTAAAGATACGCACGTTTAAACTCTACAATTTTTGGAGAGAGTCCTAGTGGTTTATTTATCACTAAATCTGCAAATATTGCCCCAATCCATGCAATAGCAATATTTGAATAAAGCCCCAAAATCTTTTCTAAAACATCAAAAAGTCCTAATTCCATAAGTAGCAGTGCAATGGCGATATTAAAGACCATCCATACAACGCGACCAGGGTGAGAATGTGTCACTCGTGAGAAAAAATTAGACCAAGCTAAACTCCCTGCATAAGCATTTGTAACATTAATTTTAATTTGCGAGACTATAACAAAAAAAGTAGCAGCACTAAGTGCTATTTCTGAATTTGCAAAAACATAATTATAAGCTATGTTATACATCTCTATAGGTGTTTTTGCTTCCTCTAAAGAGTAACCTGCATAAAGAACCAAAGAGGCTAAAAAGAGTCCACCAATCTGTTTTAAAAAACCTAAAACAATCCACCCAGGGCCTGCAAGAAGCATAGAAAACCACCACTTCACTCGGTTTTCTTTTCTAAGTGGTGGCATAAAACGAAGATAATCTACTTGTTCCCCTATTTGAGCTATTAAAGAGAGTGAAATACCAAGTGCAAAACCAAAATAATAGGTGTTGAACTCACTACTCTTTGAGATAGTTCCCTCTAAAGAACTTACAATATGCAAAGCTTCTGGCTCTTTTAAAAGTACTGCAATAAAAGGGACAACCATCATTAAAAGCCAGATAGGCTGTGTATAGAGTTGTAGTTTATTTATAAAAGTAATACCGTAAAAAACCAAAGGTATAATCATTAAAGAACTTATCAAGTAGCCTATGGACAGGGGCAAACCAAAATAAACTTCTAAAGCCTGAGCCATAATGGCCGCCTCTAATGCAAAGAAAATAAAACTAAAAGAAGCATAAATAAGCGAGGTAAAAGTGGAGCCAACATAACCAAACCCTGCACTTCGAGTAATAAGGTCAATATCTATATTGTGGCGTGCTGCATAATAACTAATAGGAATCGTTGTAATAAAAATAATAATAGATGCCACTAAAATAGCCCAAAATGCTGTTGTAAAACCATAATGTAGAGCAATTCCTGCACCAATGGCTTCAAGAGCTAAAAAAGAGATACTCCCTATGGCAGTATTTGCTATGAGTAGTTCAGAAAATTTCCGAAAAGACTTAGGAGCATAACGTAAAGAATAATCTTCTATCGTTTCATCGGCAATTAACTTATTATATTTACGAAGATTTGTTTTCATCTAATTATTATATCAGGAAAAAGTCTCATTAAAGTCTTAGAGTTTGCGACTTCAATGAGACTTTCATTTGTTATAATTAGTAAAAATGAAGAGTTTTGATGAAAAAAATACTTATTTTACTACTATTGCCCCTCTTTCTCATTGCATCGCAAAAAATTTCTTTACAACTTGAGTGGAAACATCAGTTTGAATTTGCTGGATTTTATGCAGCCAAAGAGCAAGGATACTACAGAGATATTGGCTTAGATATAGAATTTAAAGAGTATAAAGATGGTATTGATGTAAGTAAAGATATCTTAGATGGAACTTCAGATTTTGGTATATCTTCCTCCTCTTTGCTTCTTGAAAAGCTTAAAGGCAAAGATGTTACACTCGTCGCCTCTTATTTTAAACAAAATGTACTCGCACTTGCTGTGCAAGACAATATTAAAACCCTTCAGGATTTGAAAGGGAAAAAGATTATGGCTCTCCCTTATGAGATAAAACATACAAGTCTTGGAGCGATGTTACAACAAAATGACATAAATGCACAAGATTACACTCTTATAAAACATAATTTTGAAATTGACAAATTTTTAAACTCTGAAGTAGATGCTATGAGTATTTTTCTTACAAATCAACCTTACCAACTAGAACAAAATCATAAAAAATTCCATATTTTCAACCCTGCTGAATATGGACTTTTTTCTTATGATTTAGAACTTTTTACAAGTAAAAAGTTTCTTCAAAAGTACCCACAACTCACACAGGACTTTGTAGATGCAACAAACAAAGGGTGGCAATATGCATTTGCACATAAAAAAGAGATTGTTAATCTTATTTATACAAAATATTCAAAACACAAATCTAAAGATGCTCTTTATTATGAAGCACTTACAACCCAAAAACTTTTTAAAACAAATATTTTCACCATAGGTTCCATTGTTCCTGAACTTATTATTTTAAATGCACAAATCTATAACCAAACACACAACAATATATCAAAAAAAGAACTTTTAACACTTGTAGACTCTTATGTTGGAAAAAATATTTATAACTCTTCAACAAAATCCCCTAAACGCCATACCATAGTACTTACAAATAAAGAAAAAGATTACTTGCTCCATAAAAAAACTATAAAAATGTGTATAGACCCACAATGGATGCCTTTTGAAAAATTAGAAAATGGAAAACATATAGGGATGAGTGCTGATTTTTTCAAAATTATAGAAAAAAACTTGCATACAAACATAGATGTAGTTCCTGTTAGAACATGGAGTGAGTCACTGAAATTTGCCCGTGAAAGAAAATGTGACATTATGTCTTTAGTGATGCAAACACAAGAAAGAAAGAAATTTTTAAATTTCACAACACCCTATTTGAAAATACCATTGGTACTTGTTACTCATTCTAAAGTCCCCTTTATTGCAAATCTTAAATCACTTACAAAAAAACAAAAAATTGGTATGCCAAAAGGGTATGCCTATGCAGAAATTTTACAAAAGAAATATCCAAATTTACAAATTGTTGATGTTAAAAACTCCAAAGATGGCTTAAAAAAAGTAAAAAACAGAGAACTCTTTGGATACATTGGTTCTTTAGCTACAGTAGCTTATCTTTTTCAAAAAGAGTATACAGGCGAACTAAAAATTGCAACAAAGTTTGATGAGAACTGGGAACTAGGAATTGGTGTTAGAAACGATGACCCAACACTTTTAGCTATTATGCAAAAAGGGGTAAATAGCATTACCCAAAACCAATACCAAGAAATTTTCAATAGATGGATTGCTATCAAATACGAGCAAGGTACCGACTATACACTTATATTTCAAATTGTTGCAGTAGGTTTATTGCTTCTATTTTTTATTCTCTATTCTAATAGAAAACTTACTAAAATCAACCGAAAACTTAAAGAAGCAAAAGAAAAAGCTGATGAGATTCAAAAAGCTAAATCAAACTTTTTAGCCAATATATCTCATGAGATAAGAACTCCTATGAACTCTATTTTAGGTACCACCTACCTTATAAGGGAAACTACTTTAAGTACTATTCAAAAAAACTACATTCTTAAAATAGAAAATGCGACAAATAATCTTTTAAGTCTTATAAACGACATACTTGATTTTTCTAAACTAGAAGCGAAAAAACTCCAACTCTCTAATGTTGATTTTAATCTTTTAGAGCTTTTAGACGCACTCCATGCAACCTTTAGCCAACACATATATGAAAAATCTTTAGAGTTCGAAATAGATTACGATGAAAATATACCAAAACAACTTCATGGAGACAATCTAAAACTCTTGCAAATTTTAACAAACCTTCTCTCAAACGCCATCAAGTTTACAGAGAAAGGAAAAATTAAACTACATATAGAACAACCCACCCCTAATCTCTTTCGATTTAGTATAAGCGATACAGGAATAGGACTCAAACAATCTCAAATAGCAGATATATTTTTATCGTTTACACAAGCAGATAGTGCCACAACACGTAAATATGGTGGAACAGGCTTAGGTCTTGCAATTACCAAAGAGCTTGTAGAACTTATGGGTGGAAAAATTTGGGTACACTCAACATACACAAAAGGAAGCACATTTATTTATGAGATTAAACTGCAACATGCACGAGAAATATCACCAATAAATCAGCACAAAAAAATTGTAAAAAAAGAGAGCTCTGTAAAATGTCTACAAAAAAATGATGCTACTGTTGAAAAGCTTTTTAAGGAGTTAAAAGTCGTTGTCACAAAAAGAAGACCTCAACTTTGTTATCCAATTATGGAAGAGATTCAAACACATACAATGTCTCCACAGCAACAAAAAGTATTTGAACAAGTGAAACAACTTCTTAAAAAATATAAATTTATTCAAGCAGGAGAGCTACTATGATGCTACAAACTATTTTAATTGTTGACGATATGAGTGAAAATATTGATTTACTTGTAGATTTACTTGAAGATTATGACCTCATTACAGCATTAGATGCACAAAGTGCCCTTGAGATACTTGATGAAGAATCTGATACCATTGACCTTATTTTGCTAGATATAATGATGCCGGAGATGGATGGATTTGAGCTATGTAAAATTCTTAAGCAAAAAGAGAAAACTTCTAAAATACCTATTATTTTTCTAAGTGCTAAAAATGAAAGTGAAGATATTCAAAAAGGTTTTGAACTTGGTGGTGTTGATTATGTCACAAAACCCTTTCACCCTAAAGAGCTTCTCTCTCGCGTAGCAACACATCTTAAACTAAGAGCCTACGATAAAAAACTTGAACAAAAAGTGATGCAAGAAGTTGCAAAAAACAAAGTGCAAGAACAACTTATACACCAAAGTGCAAAACAAGCAGCCTTGGGGGAGCTCTTAATGCATATAGCCCACCAATGGAAACAGCCACTCTCCTCCCTAAGTTCTTTACAAATTCTCCAAAGACTACAACTTGAAAAAAATAAAATACTCACAAGAGAAGAACAACTCAACTACTTAACTAAAGCCGATAAACTTGTCTCTTTTATGGGTACAACTATTGAAACTTTTACTAACTTTTATAGTCCCTCTTCACAGGCTAAAGATTTTCTTTTACAAGATGCTATAAAAAATGTTCTTAATATTGCTGATGCTACTCTAAAGTATCATAATATATCTGTTTCGCTACATTCAAATGAGCATAAAAGTACCTATGCAATTGAGAATGAAATAAACCAAGTGATTCTCTCTATTTTTAATAATGCACAAAATATTTTAAAACAAAGAGAGATTGAATATGGAAAAATAGAGATTTTTATTTCAGACAATAAAGTGATTATTGAAGATAATGGTGGAGGGATAGACAAAGAGATGCTCACAAAACTTTTTCTTGCAAAAGAGGGAAATTCAAACAGTAGCGGACTAGGACTCTATATAGCAAAAGAGATTATGGAGAAAAATGGTGGTATAATCTCAGCAGAGAATACAAATGATGGAGCAAGGTTTACCATAGCGTTTTAAATATGAGCATACTTACAAAACAGACTATTTTACTTTTGGAAGACAACATAGAGTTTGCAAACAATTTTTGTAAAACATTAGAGATTGAGTTTCAAACTGTCTTTCATGCAAAAAATCTTCACGAAGCTTCATTTTTATATGAAACAAAAAGTATAGATATTATTATTTCAGATATTAAAGTACAAGAGGAAAATGGTCTTGAATTTATTCGCAAAGTAAGAGAGCATGACAAAACAACACCCATTATCATACTAAGTGCTCACAAAGACGAAGCTTTTTTATTTCAAGCCATAGGACTCAATATACTCTCTTATGAACTAAAACCCCTAAGCTACCAAAGTTTTAAACAACTGCTTCTTCTCATGCAAGATACTTTAGGGAAAAATCAGCATTTTCTTTTGCAAGAGGAAACATTTTATAATTCACTTACTAAAGAGATACTTTACAAAAAGCAGAGCATAGCACTTACAAAAAAAGAGATTCTTTTTATAGAACTTTTACTCAAAGACACTCAAAAGATTTTCACACAAACAGAGATACAAGAATATGTATGGGAAAACCAAGATATGAGTGAATCTGCTCTCAAAAACTTTCTTATGCGTTTTCGTAAAAAAGTTCCAACAAAGTTTATTTTAACAATTAATGGTTTAGGTTATAAACTTAACAATAAGTAGCTAAAACACCCTCTTTAATCGCCTTGTAACTCTCTTCACCTTTAAGCTTTTTAACAATCTCTAAAGCAAAGCAAAGTGCTGTTGCTGGTCCACGAGAAGTCATTACATTAGCATCTTGAACCACCATCGATTTTTCCCCTTGGTAGCCTTCTACTCTAATCTCTTCCTCAACAGAAGGGTAACAAGTGTAATTTTGTTTTAAAACGCCAGCCTTATTAAGTGCAAAAGGAGCAGCACAAATAGCCGCTATATTTTTTCCTTTTGCATCCATCTCTTTGAGTATACGTTGTACATTTTCATCATCAGCAAGTGCATGTGTACCATCCCAACCACCAGGAAGTACTATCATATCTAAGAGTGTAGAATCTACCTCTTTTATGCAACCATCTGTTTGAATGGTAATGCCATTTGCCCCTTCAACTAAAGAGTTATCATCTAAAGAAGCTATTAAAACTTCTATCTCCCCGCGACGGAGAATATCTATTATGCTAACTGCTTCTATCTCTTCAAAACCTTTTGCCAATGGCACTAGTACTTTACTCATGTGTATTCCTTTGTTTTTGCTAATTATACACCCTTCAACCAAGAATTAAGTATTATATAGATAAAATTTCTCTATAAGGAATTTGTATGAAGTACTTAGTTTTACTGTTTTCATTTGTTTTTTTCATCTCTTGTTCTACACAAAAAGATAAAGAACTTCGCATAGCTGTAAACTCTTGGATTGGGTACACTCCTCTATTTTATGCAAAAGAAAAAGCTTACCTCAAGAACATAAATATAAAACTTATTCCAACTGTTTCTCTTGGTGAATCTACCGATATTTTTAGTGTTACAAAAGTAGATATGCTTACAGCGACACAACATGAATACAATGCTTTAAAAACAAACTTTCCAACATTGATGCCAATTATTCTTATTGACAGATCAGATGGTGGAGATATGATACTCTCAAACAAAACCATCAAAGAACTGCAAAATACTAAAAAAATCACTGTTTTACTAGAGATAGACTCCATAAATAACGAACTGATAAAAGATTTTATTAAAAAATACCATATAGACAAATCTACTCTTTCTTATAAGAACAAAGACCAATCGCAAATTCAAGACACACCCTACACTCAAGATAATGCCATTATCATTGTTACCTATGCACCCTATAATCTACAACTTCTAAAAGATGGCTTTAAGGAGATTGCTTCAACAAAAGATATGAATACCCTTCTTGTTATAGATGCAGTATGTGTAACAAAAGAAACTTTTCAAAAGAACAAACAAACCCTTTTAAAACTTAAAAAAGTAATTGACACCTCCATAGAAGAGATTCAAAAAGACCCTCATGCTGCCTATGAACTTACAAAAAAGTATCTTGGCAACATAACATATGAAGAGTTTGAACACTCTTTAACTATGATAAAATGGATTAATTATCCAGATAAAAAACTTTTTCATGCTCTTGAAAAAATAGGCTATAAAGAGGGAAATATTATTCAATGAA
>Ga0256828_1002331_pt1 | contig 11348 bp, 12 predicted proteins | sample CV88metaG_FD_185993 | JGI IMG/M metagenome (GOLD analysis project Ga0256828, IMG submission 185993) | Hydrothermal vent microbial communities from East Pacific Rise, Pacific Ocean - CV88 | ecosystem: Environmental > Aquatic > Marine > Hydrothermal vents | place: Pacific Ocean: East Pacific Rise... | reverse complement strand
TGCTTTTGTTCTATATCTTAATTTTACAGTTGTTTCAAATTCTTTCTTATCTTCAAACATATTAAGATTATTCAATACTACTTGGCTACAAGCTAATGCATCTCTTTTTCCTACTACTATTTGATTTTTTTCAGGAATTATCTTTGTTACAAAATGGGGATCGTGAGCCCCATTTACACTAAAGCCTCTTCTCTTTCCTATAGTATAGTGCATATATCCCTTATGCTCACCTACTACATTACCATTACTATCAAGAACTTCACCCACTTGATCTACATCTACATAGTTTTTCAATAAATCTGTATATGTAGTATCTACAAAACAAATTTCATTTGATTCACTTTGTGTTGCAAAAATCTCTAAACCTTTTATAGAAGAAGCCAATTCTTTAATTTCACTTTTCTTTTTTTCTGCCAATGGGAATTTTAAACGGGAAAGAATATCTCTTTCAATATAAAAGAGAAAATAGCTTTGATCTTTTGTATCATCATCTGCACTATATAAGAATTGACCATCAGTTTTTATATAATGTCCTGTTGCCAAATACTCAGCACCTATACTATCTGCAAAATCCATCATTGCACCAAATTTTAAGTTTCTATTACACAAAGCACATGGATTTGGTGTTTCCCCTTTTTCATATATATCTATAAAAGGTTGAAAAACTGTTTTTCGAAAAGTTTCCTGCATATCAAGAACATGTAATTTCATACCAACAAAATCAGCAGCTTTCTGCGCACGAGCTTGATGAACTTCATGATATCCCTCTTTTGCATGAAGCTTCATATATAGACCTTCAACTTCATAGCCTTCCTCTTTAAGAAGTAATGCTGCTATTGTAGAATCCACCCCTCCACTCATACCTATAAGTACTTTTTTCATTCATTACCCTTTTAATTGTTGCAATCTTTCTTTTTTTGTTCCAATAGTTGTAATTTGTACACCAAAGTTTCCATCAACAATAACAACTTCCCCTTGAGCAATCACATGATTATCTACCAAAATTTCTAAAGGATCATTTGCTAACTGATTTAACTCTATAACGGAACCTATATCCATATTTAAAACATCTTTTAATAACATTCTTTTTTTACCTATACGAACACGAACAGGTAACTTAACATCCATAATAAGAGAAATATTTTTAAGTTCATCTTCTGAAAGAGTTATTTTTTCTTTAGAAGAATTAGAAAATTCCATATCATCTGTATGATGGAAATCTTCTGATATAATCTCAGTAGATTCTCCAAAAAGTTTATTTTGTAAATTTTCATCAAGAATTAACATTAAAAGAGAATCTAATCCTTCTAAAGTAAATTTATAAACAAACATTTTATTGAAATTTTCTAAACTTACTTCCCCTTTTTCTTCAGGAATTAGTTCTATATTCTCTATGCTAAATGATAAAATAGGAAGTTCAGTTTGTGCAGAGAGATGATTTGCTATAGCACCAAAAATATTAGAGACAATTTCTTTAGTCGCATCAAGATCATCATCATTAATATCTTCTCTATCACTAGATTCCTCTCCCATCATCATATCAGATAAACCTGCTGATAAGTTTGGTGGCAAAGCTACCATTAGATTTGCATCAAAATCACCAGAAACTTTAACTTTGACAAGTACTATAGGAGCAACGATATTAGATATTATACTAAGTTCTTGTTCCTCTTTAATTTCTAAAGATGGAGCCATACCCACAAGAGCTTCTATTGTTCCTCGTGTTTCTTCTTCAAATAATTTTATAAAGTCACTCATTATTATTCCTCTTCATTATGATGTTCTTCTTCATGAATAATTTCTTTTACACCAGATATTTTTTCATGTCTTTGTTTTTCAAGATTTTCCAGAGCTTTTTTTACTTCATCTTTTTCTGTTTCTATGATTTCAGTAATACTAATAGATTTTCTATATCTTCTCAAACCTATTTCACCTTTAAACCTTTCTTTTCCATCTACTGAAACTTTTACTATATCATCTGCTGCACTAGAAAGTCGTAAAACATCACCAACTTTTAAATCTAGTATATCACCCATTGTTAAATCTGCATCACCTAAATTTGCCTCAACATTTACTTTTGCACCACCTAAAAGAACTTTAAGCTCTGTATTTCTACTCTTCTTTGAACTTTTTTCATTTAACATTAAATCTCTTGAGGCTAATTTTGGTAAAATAGGTTCAAGAGAAATGACAGGGTAGCATATATTCATCATTCCTGAAGAATGTCCAATAATAATTTCCATTACAACCATAACAACAATCTCATTTTGAGCAACAATTTGTACAACATTTGGTGAAGATTCTTTAGATTCAATAGCAGGATAAACTTCCATAACAGGTCCCCAAGCTTCTTTCAAAGTACTCATCATTACCCGTAAAATTGTTTCAAATAAAGAAAGTTCTATATCAGAAAATTCTCGTGTTGCATCAAAAGGCTCCCCTTTTCCACCAAGAAGTCTATCTAACATAGGAAAAGCGATAGAAGGGTTAATTTCTAAAATCCCATTACCTTCTAAAGGTTTAACAGAGAAAACATTAAAACTTGTAGGATTTGGTAAAGACATCAAAAATTCACCATAAGTCATTTGATCAACTGAATGAAGTTGAATTTCTACTATAGAACGCATAATAGAAGAAATTTGAGAAGCTAAACTTCTAGCCATTTTATCATGAACACCACGAAAAGCTCGTAACTGCTCTTTTGAAACACGATTTGGTCGTTTAAAATCATAAAGTGTAACTTGTCTTTGGGGTAAGAGAGCTTCTTCATCACTATCTAAAACATCATCACCTTCATCTTCAACAACATCTAAAAGAGCATCAATCTCTTCTTGTGAAAGTATATCTGCCATACTATACTCCTATACTTTCTTTAATTTTATGGATTACTGATTTATGAATTTGTGAAATTCTAGATTCTGTTATATTAAGAATTTCACTAATTTCTTTAAGTGTTAACTCCTCAAAATAGTAAAGTTGCATAATCATTTGTTCTCGCTTTGTATATGTAAGCAAAACTTTTTTGATTACTTCAACAAGTTCTTCTCTTTCTATTTGTGCAAGGGCCGCACCTTCATCCCCAACTTGAAGTTGATCATGCAAAGGCATCACTGTGCAAATACTCGAAGCTATTCTTGCTTCATGTATTTTTTCAATATCTTCATTTAAAAAACTAGCAAGTTCTTTATCTGTTGGTTCTTCTTCATGTGTCAGTCTATATTCTTCAATAGTATAATCAATAGCTTTTACGAGTTTTCTACTTGCACGACTTAAAACATCTAAACTTCTTAAATAATCAAGCATAGCTCCATAAACTCTTTTTTTTGCATAACCCCAAAATGAATCATTAAGTTTTTCATCATATCGTCTTGCAAGTTTAATTAACTCTTCTGTACCAATAGCGGAAAGATCTAAAAAATCAATAGAACTTGGAAGCCTCTCTTTTAAACGAAAAGCCATCGCTTTTACTGCTGGTAAATATTGTAATGCTAGCTCATCCTCTTGATGTTTCAAATCATCAAGATAACCATTATGTATCATAACTTTTGCCCAGCTAAATCATCAGCGTTCATTTTTACCGCAGCATCGGTAATTTTACAAGCAGAATCAATTAATCGCTCTCGCTTATTTATCTCTTTTACAAAAAAATCTAACTCTTTTTCATGTATATCTTTTGGGAAATTATAATTCTTTGCTGTAATTGTTCTATAATATAAAGCAACAACAATATGTGAGAATAGATAAAAAAAGATGGTAATTAAAAAAGTATATGTGAGTAAATCCTCAGCATTAAAAGATTTAAGTATTCCAAAAATAATACCTATAAAAAAACCTTGCACTGTAAAAAAATAAACAAAATTCTCACCAAACATTAACTACCCCAAATTTTATTTAAAAATGTTCCATCAACCGTTTAAATAGCCCAGAAAGCCCACTTTCATTCGATTCTACTAGCACATTTCGTTCCAGCTTCATTATAATTTTTTGCACAATCATCTCTATATCTTTACTTGGTTGGGAAGATGGATACTTAGCACTAAATAATGCTCTTTGCTTCACAGAAATAGAAACTTTTGCATCATCATTAATTTTTCCCATAAAAGCAAGTTGTAACTTTGAACCAATATTTGCACGAGCAACTTTTTGTATTTTTTCAAAAACACTTACGGCTTCTTTTTCATTTTTCACTTGATTTAAAATCATTCCAATATTATCTCTTAGTGTTGCTATCGTTTTAATAGTAGCATAAGCATCTGTAATAGCAGCGGGATCAGGAACTGTTACAACAATTACATCATCAGCTGCATCCAAAAACATCTGTATATGCTCCCCTATTCCAGCACCAGTATCAATAATCATCACATCAAGTTTATCAAGAACTCGTGCTTCTTCCATAAAGCGTTCAAAAAGAGCTTTATCAGAGTATTTTAATATTTCATCACCACTTTCCCCTGGTATCAAAATAAGATTACGCGTAATAGGGATTAAAATATCACTAACACTCGCCTCTCCTTTAAGTACATGTAAGATATTTTTTTTAATTTTAACATTAAACATCACATCTAAATTTGCAAGTCCAATATCTGCATCAAAAATCCCAACATTAAGCCCTTTTTGAGAAAGTGCATAAGCAATATTAGAACTAATAGTACTTTTCCCAACTCCACCTTTTCCTGAAGTGACCGCAATAAATCTTGTTTTTTTAGATTTTTTTTGCTCATTAGAAGTTACTAGTTCTTCAAGTTTTTTTGCTTGATGATTATTCATCCTTTACTCCTATCAAAACCGTGTAATAAACACTCTATTAGAAAATCATTTGTTGCTACTATTAAATCTTCTGGAACTTCTTGTCCCACTGAAAAATAACTAATAGGCTTTTTCGTTTCATAAGCTAATGAAAAAATATTACCAAAACCTATAGTCTCATCAAGTTTTGTAAACATTAAACTATCAATTCCCAAAGAGGAAAATTTTTCATAAGTCACCGCTAAATCTTCATACTTAATAGAACTAGGCAATACTAAAACTACATCGACATTATATTCTGTTGTATTTGAACTTAAGCACTCATAAATTTTTTCTATTTTACCTCTATCATAAGGAGATGACCCCATGGTATCTACAAGAATATAATCACAATACTTTAATGATTCCAAAGCCTGTGAAAATTCAGGTGGATCAACAACTGTTTCGATACCAAGACGCATCATCCTTGCATACTGCATTAGTTGTTCAACAGCACCAATTCTATAAGTATCTAATACAACAAGACCCACTTTATACTTTTTATGCATCAAGTAAGAATACCTTGCCGCTAACTTTGCTATAGATGTTGTTTTTCCAACACCTGTAGGACCAACTAACATCATCACTTTTTTTCTACCAACTTCAGGATTCATTTCTCTTCGAATAGGAACCATCTTTCGTAAAATTGTACGAAAATACCTCTTTACTGTCTGAGAATTTTCCCTCATTTTAAGAGGCATATGTTTAAGTGTTATTTCCATAAGTGTATCTAAATGTTCTTTATTCATACCACTTTGTGATGCAAGTTTATAAATTTCAGCAAATTCTGGGGGTATAGTACGCTCTAAACTTGGAGATTTTTCATCCCAAAACATATGTTGAATAAGCTGTACCTTATCAGTAAGCTTATTAATCTCTGTTTTAATCTCTTTAAGCTCTTTAGGTTCAACTAAAGATTCTTGATTATAAGATTTTTTACTATACATATTTAATGGATCAGTAGTTACTTTAGATATTTCAGAAATTTGCTTTGCAGCATTAGATATATCACATAAAACCTCTTGTGTTTCTTTCTTTAACTCTTGTTGTTGCATAAGTGGTTTTTTCTGTTTTTTATATGTCTCTGGCAAATGTGATTCATCTATACCAATAATAATCTCATAAAGTCCATCTTTACCTAAAGCTTTTTTTTGAATTTCTTTTGTTTCTATTAAAATCCCTTCATCGCCTATTTCCATTTTAGCTTTTTTCAACGCTTCAGAAGGTGTTTTTCCACTAAAAGTAAGAATTTTCATTATAATACCTCAACTAAGGGAATGACAACACTCTCTCTTTTGTACCAATGAGGGTGAGGAAGTTGTAATGCCTCTGTTTGTACGGTACGATTGTCAAAAAATATAATATCCAAATCTAATGTCCTTGGTGCATTCGCAAAACTTCTTTTTCTACCAAATCTTTTTTCTAGATGGAGAAGGTACGATAAAAATCTTCTTGCTTGCATAGAAGTTTTTAAAACAATAATTGCATTTAAAAAATCATCCTGCTGTTTATAACCAAAGGGAGGGTTTTTTAAAATCAATGATGTTCTAAGAAGTTCAATTCTCTTTTCTTTTTGTAAAATGATAAAAAGCTGTTCAAAACGGCGTTTTACATCACCAACATTACCACCTATTCCTATAAAAGTTTCATATCTATGAATATTTTTAGGATACTTCTTTACATATGGAAAACGCAAAGAAGAAAATGAAGTTAAATAATCATTTAATTTACGCTTTCTATACATATAATATTAACCTACTAAGCAGTTTGAGTTTGTTGTGCTTCTTGAGCAGCTCTTATCTCATTCATAATTTGTAACATACCCATCATTGCTAAATGGTACCCAAATGGACCAAAACCAATTACTGAAGATGCACATACAGGTGCTATCATATTTTCTTTTCTAAATTCTTCACGACGATGAATATTAGAGATATGAACCTCAATCGTTGGAATATTTACAGCAGCAATAGCATCACGAATAGCGATAGATGTATGTGTATATGCAGCAGCGTTAATGATAATACCTTGTGCTTCACCATAACACTCTTGAATTTTATCTACAAGTTCACCTTCCAAATTACTTTGAAAAAATTCTATTTCAACACCATTTTGTGTGGCAACTTCTTTCATTTGTGTATGAATTTGTTCTAACTTCATCGGACCATAAATTTGTTGTTCTCGAACACCTAACATATTTAAATTTGGACCTTGGATAACTACTATTTTCATTTTTTACCTTTGTGTATTTTCTATCTTTAAAGTTTTAGGGTATTATTTTATCTAAAATAAACATAATATAGTTTAAATTTTACAAATTCAATTTTAAAGATGAAAGATATGCAAATAATTGTACCCCATTACATCATGTTAAGAGACCGAGTTTCTACCGGACTGGCTATAGCCTTTGAAAAAACTATTCACAAAATTGCCCCTTTTGAAGAGCTTATAGAAATATATCCTCATGCAAAAGTAACAACATTAAGGGAATATTCCCTTATTATGCCTGGACTTATTAATGCACATGTACATATAGAGTTTTCAGGAAATAAAACACAACTTACTTATGGTGATTTTCTTAACTGGCTTTATAGTGTTATAGAAAATAGAGCAAACTTGGTAAATGACTGCGGTGTTCCTTGTATGTCTCAAGCTATTGATACTATGCTTAATATGGGAATTACCACTTTTGGTGCCATTAGTTCTCAAGCTATGGACTTAGAAGCATGTGCCAAAGCAAAACAAAATGTTGTCTTTTTTAATGAACTCATAGGCTCTCAGGCAACTATGGCTGATGCACTATTTAGTGATTTTACGGCAAGACTTGATGCAAGTAAACAAGTAAAAAGAGAGGGGTTTGAAGCTGGTATTGCCATCCATTCACCTTATTCTGTCCATCCTATTCTTATAAAAAAAGCTATCGCTATAGCAAAAAATGAAAACCTTAAACTCACCGCTCACTTTATGGAAAGTAGGGCAGAAAGAGAATGGCTAGATAGCAGTAGTGGTGATTTTCAACCATTTTTTGAAGAACTTCTTAAACAAAAAACAAATGTTAGTGATGCACAAGAGTTTTTAGAGCATTTTAATAATGTGCCAACACTCTTTACTCATGCAGTAAAACTTAATGAAGAGGAACTTGAAACACTTTCTAAACATAACCACACAGTCATCCACTGTCCAATCTCTAATCGACTTTTAGGGAATGGCACCTTAAATATTGATGCACTTGAAGAAAAAAATATTTCTTGGATAGTAGCAACAGATGGTTTAAGTTCAAACTATGGACTTGACCTTTTTGAAGAGATGAAAATTTCACTTTTTATGCATGCAAATACACCACTTATATCCTTTGCAAAAGAACTTTTAGATGCTACAACATTTAAATCGGCAGAAGCACTTGGTTTAAATACAGGAGAAATAACAGAAGAAAAAAATGCCGATATGTTAGTAATAGATTTAGACAGTGAACCAAATGAACAACTACCACTTCATCTTCTTCTTCATCGTTATCCCATTAGCAAAGTATATATTAATGGAAAACTTGAAAAAGGGGAAGAAAAATAATGGAATTACTTAAAAAAATCTTTTCGCCTCTTGCAAAAACACTCAATTATATTCAAAATCATTTTAAAGCTATGCTTTTTCTTCTCTTACTATTTCTTCTCTTCGCACCTACCCCAAAAGATGAACTTAATACTCCAAATTTACAAGAAATTAAACTTACAGGTGCCATTATGGATGCTACAGATCTTGTTAAACAAATCAATCAAGTAACACAAGACAATACTATTAAAGGAGTGCTCTTTAGTGTTGACTCTCCAGGGGGTGCCGTTGCTCCATCAGTTGAAATAGCTTATGCTATAAAAAGATTAAGCAAAATAAAACCTGTTATTGCTTATGCAAGTGGTACAATGGCAAGTGGAAGTTATTATGCTAGTATTTGGGCAGATAAAATCATAGCTAATCCAGGAAGTATGATAGGCAGTATAGGGGTCATTATGCAAGGTTCTGATTTTAGTGGTATCATGCAAAAGCTAGGTATAAAAACACAAGTCGTAAAAGCTGGAAAATATAAACAGATTGGAACACCTGATAGACCTTGGAAAAATTATGAAGTTAAAGAGTTAAATAAAGTAATCCAAGCTACTTATGATATGTTTAGTAGAGATGTTGCAAACGCTAGAAAACTTGACTATAAGAAAAGAGATACTTTTGCAAATGCCCATATTTTCACAGCACTACAAGCTAAAAAAGTTGGGCTTATAGATAATTTAGGGGTTAAATACACTGCAAAAGAGATACTTGTACAACTTTCAGGTGTTAAAGAAGCAAGATGGAATCAAGAAGATACATTTGATAAAATTATGAAAAAAATTTCTGCTTCTACAGCCATTGTTTTTCAAACCTATTTCCCACCACTTACACTACGCTAATTAACAAACGAATCATTGCCCCTTACTTTAAGGAAGCAATGATTTATTTATCAAAGTATATGCAACATGCTACTTTTTTAAGATTGAAATAACATCTTCTTTATGTTTAAAAATTTTTTCAACTCTCTCTTGCCATAAATTTCCAAATATTGCTATCTCTTGATTAGATGCTTCACCACTAACCATCTTTTTCATAAGAGGCATCATCTCAGGACTTGCTGCTACACTTGATGGATCATATACAATCTCAACACTCTCTTGTGTATCGACACGTGTAAAACGAGCTGATGATGTAATATCTGATCCAAAGTGCATTAAAGAATGTCTTGCAAACTTACCACCAAGCCCTTTAAATCCACTCTTATCCGTAGCACCAGTGATATGACTCACAACATTACCAATAACACCAGCAACACCATCTTCAAGGTTTTCTTTAAAAGAAACATCAATATCACCCCGTACAGCGCGTTGTTCAGGATAGAGAATCTCAAGTGCTTTTTGTGTTATAAGATACGCACCAGCTACCGTAGGACACGAGTGTCCAGCAGATTTCACAACATCTATATAGCCTATCTCATACTCCCCTTTTTCAAAAGTGCCTAAAATGGCAGAGAGTGGATCTTGGAGTTTAATTGCTTCAACTTCATCATAAAATTTTGGATAGTTCATTTATATATTCCTTTTATTTAATACTTGTGCTTCCACAACAACACTCTCACTTTGTGCCTCAAAAATATCACCTACATGTAAGCTCTTAAGAGCAACAACTTTGTGATTTTTTGCGAGTTGTGCAAACCCTTTCTTTGTTTTGAGTTTTGGATGGTTGGATTGTAACATATTTTGCAAATGATTGAGTTGATTTTGAGCAAGAGAAAGTTGTGATGCTATTGCCTGAGGATAGCTTACATGTAAACTCTCAACCTCTCGTTGCATTGTTTGTATTTTAAAAGCTATCTGCTGTGTGAAACGACCTTTAAGATGTTCTATCTCTTCAAACTTATGTTGAAGTTTCTTTTCAACAGAGTGTTGTGCGTATCCCTCTTGAAGATGGCGTAATGATTGTGTATAGTTATAAAGTTTTTGTTGTATCTTTTGCGTCATTTGCGAACTTAAACTATCTACATGTAAGAGCAATTCATTTGTGTCTGGAAGTAACATCTCCATAGCCGCACTTGGTGTTGGAGCACGCATATCTGCTACAAAATCACTAATGAGCCAGTCTATCTCATGCCCAACAGCTGAGATTACAGGTGTTGAAGCCATAAAAATAGCATCGGCTACTCGCTCCTCATTAAAAGCCCATAAATCCTCTATACTTCCTCCACCTCGTGAAACAACTAAAACATCATACCCTACTTTATCAGCAGTTTCTATCGCTTTGGCAATGGCAAAAGAAGCCCCTTCTCCTTGGACTAAAACATCATAAATATCTATTTCTAAAAGTCTGTATCGTTTTTGTGCTACGCGTAACATATCTTGCAATGCTGCCCCTGTAGCAGAGGTGATAAGCGCTATACGAGATGGAAATGGAGGAAGCTGTTTCTTTCTCTCTTGTGCAAAATAACCTTGTGATGCAAGCTTTTGTTTGAGCTGTTCATAAGCAAAAGCCAAAGCACCCTGCCCTGATGGCTCAATACTAAAACAGTTGATTTGATAACTTCCACGAGGTTTATATAAAGTGATTGCTCCATCTATAATAACTTTCATCCCCTCTTCAAGGCGAAATTTCAATTTACTAGCATTGCCACGAAACATCACAGCACTTATCGCTGAATCTTTGTCTTTGAGCGTAAAATAGATATGCCCAGAGTTATGAAAAGTGATGCGAGAAAGCTCCCCTTCTACAAAAACACGGGAAAAACTCTCCTCTAAAAGATGTTTTATCTGTTCGTTTAATGCCGAAACACTTAAATGATTCATTGCTCTTCCTCTTTCTCCTCTTTCATCACAAGCTCCCTGTAGCTTTCATCTTTTGCTACAAGTCCAGCCTCATACAAAAACTGACTTGGCACAAAGTTTTGTTTTTTTACTTTATCATATTTTGCAAAACTTAAATAGAGGATATCTTTTGCTCGTGTAACAGCCACATAAAAAAGGCGTCGCTCCTCATCAAGACTTCCCCCTCTT
>Ga0256828_1002330_pt1 | contig 11351 bp, 10 predicted proteins | sample CV88metaG_FD_185993 | JGI IMG/M metagenome (GOLD analysis project Ga0256828, IMG submission 185993) | Hydrothermal vent microbial communities from East Pacific Rise, Pacific Ocean - CV88 | ecosystem: Environmental > Aquatic > Marine > Hydrothermal vents | place: Pacific Ocean: East Pacific Rise... | reverse complement strand
ACAGTAACACTTACATCATCACCATTAATAGCAATATCTTTAACAAAACCAAATGTCACGATATCCTTAGTAAACCCAGGATACATAACTTTTGACAATGCTGATTTTACAGTTTCTTCAGTCATGATATTTTATTCCTTTAATTTATTTCATAAATTTAAGGGAACCATTTTCCCTTATTTTTTAAACGGTAACTGAAGTAATTCAGCTACCTACGTTAACACTGGGTTTCCTTCGGCAGGAAGCCCAAAGCACTAGTGCTTTTTAGTCTAAAATGTTATTTTAAAATTGTATCATATCTAAATAAGACAAATATTGTCTTATTTAAAATCAAGTTTTTAAAAGAGTTGCTTAAGCTAAAGCGTCAGCTTCCTCTTTTGCTTTTGACTCATCGATAATTCTCTGAATTCCTTCAGGATTATCCATAATATCTTGTGTAATTTTATATGAACAGAACTTAGGTCCACACATAGAACAGAACTCTGCCTCTTTAAATACCTCTTGAGGCAATGTCTCATCATGATACTCACGCGCACGCTCAGAGTCAAGGGCTAGCTCAAACTGCTTCTCCCAGTCAAATGTATAGCGAGCATCACTCATCTCATCATCTACATCACGAGCACCTTTACGACCACGAGCGATATCAGCTGCGTGAGCTGCAATTTTGTATGCAATGATACCTTCACGTACATCATCAGCATTTGGAAGCCCTAAGTGCTCTTTTGGTGTAACATAACAAAGCATACTCGCTCCATGCCATCCACCAACAGCAGCACCGATTGCAGAACTGATATGGTCATATCCAGCAGCGATGTCAGTAACAAGTGGCCCTAGAATATAAAAAGGTGCCTCATGACAAAGTTCACGCTGGATCTTCATATTACGCTCAATTTGATTGAGTGGAACGTGACCCGGACCTTCAATCATAACCTGAACATCTTTCTCCCATGCACGAAGTGTAAGCTCACCAAGAACTTTTAGCTCACCAAGCTGTGCATCATCAGACGCATCTGCAAGACAACCAGGACGAAGTGAATCACCCAAAGAGAGACTTACATCATACTTACGACAGATATCTAAGATATCATCAAATGCAGTATAAAAAGGGTTTTCTCTATGGTAGTGCATCATCCATGCAGCCATCAAGCTTCCACCACGAGATACGATCCCCATCTTACGCTTTGCAACTTTTGGCATAGTCTCAAGTAAAAAACCTGCGTGAATTGTAAAGTATGAAACACCTTGCTGTGCCTGGCGCTCCAGTACATCTAACATAACATCAATAGTTAAATCTTCGATCTTGTTTCCAACATCGTGTAAGATTTGATAGATTGGTACTGTTCCTATTGGAATCTTAGAGTTAGCAATAACTGCCTTTCTAATCTCGTCTAGGTCCCCTCCAGTACTTAAATCCATCGCAGTATCAGCTTTATAGTGTTGTGATACTTGAATCTTTTCAATCTCACCCTCTACATCTGATGCGATTGCTGATGAACCAATATTTGCATTGATTTTACATTTTGCTGCAAGACCTATCGCCATTGGCTCTAGGTTTGTATGGTTAACATTTGCAGGTATTATTAATCTTCCTCTTGCTATTTCACTACGAACGAGCTCAGGAGACAAATCTTCTATTTTGGCAACATACTCCATCTCTTCAGTAATGATGCCCTGTTTTGCGTAATACATTTGTGTCCTAACTGGATCACTTTCACGCTTTTTTACCCATGAAGATCTCATAAGTCTCTCCTCAATATTTTTCTTATACTTTTATATATATGATGGAAATATAATCAAATAAAGTTAATCTAATATAAAGTGCTATGGTTGATATTATTATTTATGTAAGATTTGAAATATCTTTCCATTAATTCACTACTTTAAGAGAAAACAAGATTTCCAAAGTGTATAATTTCGTAACACTTTAAAAGTTCAGGAGTCTGTTTGTCTGATTTGACACTTATTTTACTGTCTGCTGGGAGTTCTAGTCGTTTTGGACAAGATGTAAAAAAGCAATGGCTTCGCATCAAGAACAAACCATTGTGGCAATTTGTAGCAGAAAGGCTACAAACAAATACACTTTTTACTGAAGTTATTATTGTTGCTGCGAAGGATGAGATTCCTTTTATGCAAAACTATGCAGAGTTTACATTTGTAACCGGTGGTGACACTAGACAGGCTTCTTTAACAAATGCACTCTCTCATGTTAAGACTCCTTTTGTTCTAGTAAGTGATATTGCTCGTGCCTGTGTATCAGAAGAGTTAATACAAAAACTTTTATCTCAAAAAGATTCTGTAGATGTTGTTGTACCTTACCTCAATGTAACGGATACAATTGTATATGATAACAAGACTATTGATAGAGAGAAAGTAAAACGTATACAAACCCCCCAACTTTCAAAAACCACTGCATTAAAAGCGGCACTCAACACAAAAGAGACTTTTACTGATGAGAGCAGTGCTATCGTTGCAAATGGTGGTACGAGAGCTTTTGTTCTTGGTGATGAAGATGCGCATAAAATAACATATACACATGATCTTCAAAAACTTCCTTGTCTTAAAGGACCATCAACAGACATCTTAAGCGGTAATGGCTTTGATGTTCATGCTTTTGAAGAGAATAAAGAGATGTGGCTTGGTGGTGTAAAAATTGATGTTGATTATGGTTTTGCAGCACACAGTGATGGTGATGTAGCTATCCATGCTCTTATTGATGCACTTTTGGGTGCAGCAGGAATGGGAGATATAGGTATGCTTTTCCCAGACAATGATGAAAAATATGCTGGTGTTGATTCAAAAAAACTTTTAGAAAATGTAGTTACAAAACTGTGTAATTTCGGATATGAAATTATTAATGTTGATATAACTATTGCAGCACAACAACCTCGTTTAGCCGAGTATAAACATATGATGAGAAGAACACTTGCCAAGATTTTACATCTTGACTTACAACATGTTAATGTAAAAGCGACCACTACTGAAAAGCTTGGGTTTGTCGGTCGTAAAGAAGGCGTTGGCGTAATAGCAAATGCAAATTTAAAATATTTAGATTGGAAGAGTATAGAGTAAAATGAAGATATTAATTATAGAAAATGAAGTATATTTGGCACAGAGTATTGCAACGAAACTAGGTGAACTTGGACACAGTTGTGAGATGTGTACATCAACAAAAGATGCAATTAGAAGTACCAACTATGATGTTGTACTTCTCTCAACCAATATAAACGGTCAAGATTTCAATCCTGTTATTGAGACATTTAAAGATTCAATTGTTATTTTAATGGTCTCTTATATCTCAAATGACACAGTTTCAAAGCCTCTAGCTGCAGGTGCAAAAGATTATATACTCAAACCGTTTATGATAGAAGAGCTTATCCGAAAGATTGATCACTATCAAGATTATGAAAAGCTCAAAAGAAAAACAGAGGCATATGAAAAATATCTTGAGTATACATTCTCAAATACAAAACATGGACAAGATACAAAAAATTTGGAATTTCCATTTTTCATATCTTCAAACTTCCAAAAATATGCTGATGCTTTTGCATTTGAAGTTGCCAAAAATGAAAACACACCACTGAGCTTTATCTCACTAAGTGATTCTAAAGCATTTAGTGAAATTGAAAATGCTATGCCAAATACGATTTTATATATTATCAACTATCAATCTCTTAAAAAAAGTGACAAAAAAGAGTTTTGTAAGCTCATAGAAGATAAAAAAGCAATTGTTTTAAGCAGTGACAAAATCGAAGATGTTGAGTATCCTGTTCTTGAGATAAAAAGTGAGAGCAATGTTTTTGACAGAGGAGAAATCTTACCGATTGAGGACTATGTTAAATTTATAGTGCTAAACTATCAGGACAAATATCCAGATACAGAACTCTCTAAAAAACTTGGCATCAGCCGTAAAAGTCTCTGGGAAAAGAGAAAAAAATATGACATCGTCAAGAAAAAATAAAACACTCTATATCGATAAAGAAGCAGCCTCTGCACTCGAGCTTGTGGCTGATGGACTTTTAAAACCAGTCACCAAGCTGATGAATGAAGCAGAATCGAAAGCTGTTTTAGAAACCGGACTCATCGATGGAAAGTCATTCCCTTTTCCATTTATATTAGCACCTTCTGGAAAGAAAAATGAGGAAGTTCTTGCTTCACTAAAGGGTGGTGAAGAGGTTTTAATCATTTGTGATGATGAAGAGTTTGCTCTTTTAGAGGTTAAAGAGACTTTCAAGATAGATCCAAGTGAACGTGTAAAACACATTTATGGTACAGATGATCTCTCACACCCTGGAGTACAAGCAACAATGAAACGCCTTGGTTCTTGGGCTGTCAGTGGTGAGTATACCCTCCTTCACAAAAAAGAGAACAGCTCAAAAAAAGCTATCCAAAAAGCAAAAGAGCTTATAGGTGCAAAACATACTACTTCCATCGTAATGGCAGCAAATCCACTGCATCGTGCTCATGAGCGTCTTATTCGTCAAACCTTAGAGAGTACAGATCTTCTTGTTATCTTTTTACTAAAGCCTTATGATTGTGCAAATATCGCCTATGATGTTCGAAAAGAGGCTTTAGACTTCTTTATAAACAACTTTTTACCAAAAAACCGTGTGGTCATCATTCCACTTGAGAACAGCTATATCTTTGCCGGTTATAATGAGATCATCATTGATGCCATTGTCGCAAAGAACTATGGCTGTGACAGGCTGACAGTTGGGCGAAATCATGCAGGGCTTGGTATGTTTTATGACTGTAACTCTAACAAGTCTATCATTGACAGAGTAACAGGCATTGATATAGAGATTACAGTAGCAAGTGAGTATGTCTACTGTGATGAGTGTAAAACACTTGTAAGTAAGAACACCTGTCCTCACGGACAGCACCATCAGATCTCATACCATGCAGACTCTATTTTAGAACTGCTTGAAGCCGGCCTTTTACCACCTGCTGTACTTATGAGAAAAGAGATCAGTGCATTTATACTCTCTAAACTTATTCCAAACAGATTTAAAAATCTTGAAAAGCTCTACTACGATACTTTTCCGGTTCAAGGTTTGCTTGAAGAGCACACTGAAAAAGATTTTTATCTTGAGCTTATGAAGCTCTACCAAACAACTTCACTTACTTAAGGACAGATAACAGAATGAAATGGTTTTTTTTAACAGTAGGATTTAGTGGTCTCTCACCAAAAGCACCAGGGACTATGGGAACACTGGCATCTCTTCCATTAGGGATTTTAATACTGATTTATTTTGATGAGATGACACTCTTTTTAGCAGCGACACTTATCTCTATCATCGCTATTAAAGTTATTAATGAGTATGAAGAAAAGACAGGAAACCATGATGACCAACGCATCGTTATTGATGAGCTTGCAGGACTTTGGTTTGCCCTTAGCATCGCTCCTGCAACTACAATAGAGCCATCTGCTCTTTTTGATTGGCATAATGGCTTTTTGATTCAAGCCCTACTTTCTTTTGTACTCTTTCGATATTTTGACATCACAAAACCCTCTATCATCGGTAGACTTGACAGAGAAGCAAAAGGCGGAGTTGGTGTTATGGGTGATGATATTGTTGCAGGTTTTGCAGCAGGTATCTCTGCTGCTGCACTCTGGCAGGGGTGGCTCTATTTAGAGAGTTTAATGGCGTCGTAAGCTCTCTGCGTGAGCGCATCAAGCATATCATCATAACCGATATACTTACTTCCTAGCTCCTGCGCTCTTTGTTTGAGCGCTGAGAAGCTCTTTGCATTTTTCATATCAAGGGCATACTTTGGCATCTCTGTTATCATAGAAAGTAAATCAAAATCTGAAAAATCAAGTACTACGTCATAACTACTTAGATCTACCTCCATACCATAGGCTATACGATTGATATCTGCGTTTGCAATATCAAGCTCTTGTGTAAATGCCAGTAACTCTTCAAGGTTTTCATCAAAGTAACTCACTTCAAAACCACACGATAAAAACGAAAAAGCCTTTGCATAGCTACCTCGACCAATAATAGCTACCTTCATAGCAAAGAGATCTTTGAGCTGCTCTGTAAGAGCGCGTATACTAAAAATATCACCTCGTAAGAGACCATTTTCTTTATAAACAATATCACACATACCACTGCGTTTAGCAATACTGCTCATATCATCCATCATCTCAGGCATCGCCTCCACATACTCTGTAGCGATAACGGCACCATTTACGTGAGACTGCTTCATATTTGTCACAGTAAAGAAGAGATCATCTTCTCTAATGTTCATAGGAATAATCATAACATCATCCCCATTTGCCTTAAAGAGCTTGTTTAGCTTTGCAGAAAAGCTGCTAGCTCCTGCATGCTCACCAATGTAGCCAAATAATTTTGTCTCTTTTGATATTATATTGTCGTTGTTCATCATAACTATTCTATCCCCCATAGTGCTTTTGCTTCATCTTCTTCTATCTGACATCGTCTACAGAGTTTCTCATCTGGATTGTTCGAACTAAAGATCATATTACACTCATCACAGCGTCTTACAGTAAATGAGATAAGATTAACAATCTCTGGCTCAAAAAACTCTTTTACATTATATGATGGTGAGAGTGTGATGGCATCTGGCTCACATACATCATGACAGATATGACACTTTATACATAAAAAGGGATCAAAATCTATCTTGGAGTTTTTGATATCACTGCTCAGCGCTCCCGTCGGACAGACTCTGTAACACATCTGACAGGCTGTACACGCCTCTTCGTTCATCAGTTTTTGTGAAGTAAAACTTATCTCCTCACCATCGATGATATGAAACTGTGACGGTGTTTCTGCTCGTTTCATTGCAGTAAAAAGCAGCTTTCTTTTGTCAGGAATGACCTTTTTCTTCAGTAGTGCAATGTCTGTCTTTTGTAGTGTATGCTCTACGAGTTCATCGGTAGCTTTTTGCACCTCATCTTCAAACTCTTTTTTTGCTTTTACTACATTTTTGAGTGTGAGTGCACTTAAAAAGCTGCGTCTATCATTGCTGTTGTCATGCTCAGAGTTTTCAAACTTCACATCTTCTAGAGTGATGCAGGCATCACTCTCCATCGCTTCAAGTATGTAATTTGCCTCTTCTGCATTTTCCTCTATCTGAGGGAGGCATTTATGCGCCAAGTCACACTCAGCACAGTAGCCCATATCAAAAACAAGCTCTTTTTTAATAAGTGTCATAGAGAGCAGATGCTCAACACTCAAAGCTGCTAGACAAGGAACATTTTTACGACAAGAAAGAAGGTTTGAGGCATCTTCGACAAAGTCAAAGAAGAAGTTTGTTGGTGAAAACTCATCCATAGAGAGTGCTTCACTCGGGCACACACCCATACAAGCACCACAGCTCACACATGCTGAAAAGTTGATAGCTGGCAGCGGGTTACGCTCACCTATGGCTATTGCAGCTGTTGGACATATTGCTTCACATGCCCTGCACTCACTCTCAACACTTAAAGAACGAACACAAAGTCCTGCACTTAATTGAATCATGGAACTTCTTTCATATTATAATTTTTGATAATTCTATCACAAAATTCTGAAAGTAGTTTTAGCTTTTTTCTATACACTTTGTCTCATCATAGATAGAGAGTGACGGAAATGCAAACTCAAGATTGTTTCGCTCAAGTATCTCCATAATCTTCTCCATAACATCCTGTTTAACACGAAGCCAATCTTCCCACTTCACAGACTTTGAAAAACAGTATATAAGAATGTTTATACTTGAGTCTGAGAACTCATCTAAAAAGACAAGTAATGTACGTTTGATTCCTTCTAAATCATCTTGAGAAACAAGTTTAACCATTCTCTTGGAACGATGTGATGTAAAATGTTCATACTGTGTATCTTTTGTAGCTATTTCTGGATGATTTTGTAACATTTCACGAATCTCTACAATTGCATTGTTTATATCTTCACGCTTAGAGTCATACTTCACCCCGATTTTCATCTTAATACGGCGACCAAGCTTTCTTTTGTCCCAGTTTTTTATATCTTTAGAAGCAAATGTACCGTTTGGAATGGCAATAAGTGCATTATCAAATGTTCTAAGTGTGGTAACACGCAGACCGATCTCAACAACAACCCCCTCTTTTCCATCTATCTCTATCCAATCCCCTTGAGAGAAGATATTTGAAAAGAGAATTGAGAGTGTTCCAAAGAAGTTAGAGATAGTGTCTTTTGCAGCAAATGCAACTGCAAAACCACCTATCCCAAGACCAGAAAGTACTGCGGTTAGATCAACACCTGCAAAGTAAAGCACAAACAATATACCAATAGTAAAGATAAAGAAGTTAATAATTTTAATACCAACATTAATAAGCTCTGCTTTTACACCTGAGCTGTCTCGCACAAGTTTATTAAGGTTGAGTGCGGCTATTGTATTTACGACTATATAGATAAAATAAGTTAAAAGCGCCACATAAATCATATTAAAAATTTTACTAATGATTGCAACAGAACTAAAATCATTATATACATAGATAATAATATCTATATTGATAACAATAATAAGTAACTCTATAGTCTGCTTTGTACGAAGAATAATCTCCTCTGCATACTCATTAAGATATTTACTGTTTATCAGATATCTATGTAATAAGATATAAAAAAGTTTACGAAAAATGTAAATAACTACAATTAAAAAAAGGATTATGACAAGCTTTACAACACTAAGGTTATAATCATTTAAAAACCTGTCAATACTTTGTACTGCATCTATAGAGTTGATATAAATAACGGGTTTGATAATCTTATATTTCGAAAATTTATTGAGCCTGTACATCCGCCCTTCAAATTTGTAGATATACGAGATAATATCGCTGTCTATCTCCTGAAGTGCGTAGTATTCCCTTATATTTTTTTTAAGAGCATCAACAACTTTTGAGTTGTTGTCAGGCAGGGAGAGATACTCCTCATAGTCCATATCTGCAATTTTTTTCAACTCCTGCTGATTCTTTTCAACCAGACGGGCGAGTCTATTGTCAAAATCTTCTAAAGTAGGTGCATCCAAGGCTATTAAGACATCTCGAACAAAGAGGTTGATATTTCGTACTATTTCATAATTTTTAATCTGAACTTCATCACGTAATACCGCATAGGTATTTCCGGCACGTTGATTAATAGTAATAATACGTTTGAGAGAAAAAATCTCTGATTTATACTCTTTTACATTCTTGATTATCTCATCTTTGTTCATCATGACATAATTAAGCTCTTCTTCATAGAGTTCTGTTTGTAAATTGAGTAACTTATTTGCTTCTTCTTCTGAGATATTTGCATCACTGAGCTTATAGGTTATCTCTATTTGCTTATCTATAAAAGGCGAGTACTTATACTCTTCTTGTCCAAAAAGTGTAAAAGTAAAAAATAAAAAAAGAAGTAAAAAACGCATTGTTATAAGCCTTCTGCTATCATCGCGTCTGCTACTTTTTTAAAGCCTGCAATATTTGCACCATCAACATAGTTTCCTTCTACGCCATAATCTTTTGCAGTAAGTGCCACACGTTTACATATCTTTTGCATAGTATCTTGCAGTTTTACATCGACCTTTTCAAAAGCCCAACGACTCATAGAAGCATTTTGACTCATCTCAAACTCACTCACAACAACACCACCGGCATTAGCTGCTTTTGCAGGCCCAAAACAAACACCATGTTTTTGTAACAGCTCTATGGCTTGTGGAGTTGAAGGCATATTTGCACCCTCAGTGACGCTCACGCAGCCATTATTTATAAGGCTCTGTGCATCTATTTCCGTGAGCTCATTTTGTGTTGCACATGGAAAAGCGGCATAACACTCTATCTCCCAAACTGCATGACCACCTTCAGGATACTCTTCAACAGGTGTATAACTCGCTTCTGTATGCACTTCGATATACTCACGTAAAGATGCTCTACGGTTTAGTTTTATATCTTTTAAAAGCTCTATATCTATACCGCGTGAGTCATAGATAGTCCCTTTTGAGTCTGAACAACTCACTGGAAGTGCTCCGATTTGCAGGAGTTTTTCTATAACATGTATAGCCACATTACCCGCACCACTTACTGCACAAACTTTCCCTTCAAGGCTCTCTTTACCTTCAATCTCAAGCATACTTTGTGTAAAGTAGATCACACCATAACCTGTAGCTTCGGGACGCATTAAAGATCCCCCAAAAAAGAATGGTTTTCCAGTCAGTACTCCCTCATACTTTGATGTTACTTTTTTGTATGTTCCAAAGAGGTAGCCGATCTCGCGTGAGCCAACACCAATGTCCCCTGCTGGTACATCAACACGAGGACCGATGTACTTGTGCAGCTCTGTCATAAATGCAGTACAAAACTTCATAACCTCAAAGTCACTCTTTCCTTTAGGATCAAAGTCACTTCCCCCTTTACCACCACCTATCGGCAGACCTGTCAAAGAGTTCTTTAAAATCTGCTCAAAACCTAAAAACTTAAGTACCCCCTCATTTACTGTCGGGTGAAAACGAAGACCACCTTTGTATGGGCCAAGTGCGTTGTTGTACTGCACACGATAGCCTGTATTTACCTGTATTTTGTTGTTATCATCCAACCATGTTACTTTAAACTTTATAACTCTGTCTGGAACGACAAGGCGTTCTAAAATGGCATGTTCTGTATACTTCTTGTCTGACTCTAAAAGGGGTGCTATCGAGTAGATAACCTCCTCCATTGCTTGATAAAAAACAGCATTCTCTGCACAGTTTGAATTTTCAAACTTCTTTATCTCTTGTTCCGCTATATTTGCCATCTTTTTTCCTTAAATTTGTTACTTTATACTATTTTTTCACACATTATAGCTAATCCCACTCATCAAATTTTGATTTGGAGTGTTTCTCTTTCTTATAGCGTCGGGCATTTTTACTTTTTTCTAGTTGATTTGAGCTGTAAAGAAGGTCATCTTGAATCTTCTCTATCGTCTCATCACTCTCTTTATATGCTATCATCTTTTGAACAAGCTTTTGTAAATCCTGCAACTCACCTTTGTAAAGGGCTACCTCTTCTACACGGTTGTAGAGTTTGAGTGCGTTTTCTATCTTCTTGTCATAGCGCTCTCTTGTCGCTTCACTGTTGTTACTGAGATATGCGATGATACTTTTGTGAAAGCGCTCAAGTGCTCTGATATAACGAAGTCTGTTTGCATTTTCCACTGCTTTTTTTGATGCTGCCATTTTCTGCCTATTGTTTATCTGTTGTTATAATTATACACATTTATATTGGAGAAAAATTTGAAAAAGATTATTATGACACTACTGGCACTTAGCCTTACACTTTTTGCAGCATACAAAAGTGAGTATCCGACAAAAGAGCTTATCAACTCAGGTATGCCTATTGTTGACATAAGAACTCC
>Ga0256828_1002329_pt1 | contig 11354 bp, 16 predicted proteins | sample CV88metaG_FD_185993 | JGI IMG/M metagenome (GOLD analysis project Ga0256828, IMG submission 185993) | Hydrothermal vent microbial communities from East Pacific Rise, Pacific Ocean - CV88 | ecosystem: Environmental > Aquatic > Marine > Hydrothermal vents | place: Pacific Ocean: East Pacific Rise... | reverse complement strand
GGAGTACCGGAAACGCTTGAAGCACTAGTAGCGCTTCCAGAACTTTGAACAGCTTCTTGTAAAAGAGCATCTAAAGAAGATGCTCCTGATTTAGCAGTTGCTGCGATATTCATAGTAGTTGTAGTTGAGATAATTGTTGCCATTTGGACTTCCTTTTTTATTTAAATTTTTTATTTTTTTGGCTTCGGCCAAGACCTTATTTTAACGACAAGAATAAATAGATCTTACGATCTATTTATTCTTTAATTTTTTAATTTCCTGTAATGCTTTTTTACGAATAACATCTTCGTCTAAATCATTTCCAAGATCCACTTTATGTTGAGAAATACCTTGCAAAAAGTTATCATCCACTATTTTAAAAACATCTTGTATATCCATCCAAGTTGGATTAGTATCGGTTCTAGATGCTCCAATAAGTAGTTTACCTTTTTTAGAATCCAATGAAAAACAATAAATAGTTTCCATACCATTTGACAATGGTTGCTCCAACGGTAAATCTCTCAAAATTATTTCATCCGCGTTTATAAAAATACCAGTAATCTGCGGAATACTTGCTTCGGTTGTATCTTTAGCAAAAATATCCGAAGCTTTTAATAACATTTTTACAATTTTGTTGATATGTTTTGTTTTTATTTTAGCACTTTTGCCTGGGTTATTTACTAAATACTGTACTTCATCCTCATTAACTTCAATAACCGTATAAACTTTTTTATCATTTGCCCAAGTTAATCCACTTGTAATTTCTGGTAAATCTTCTACTTTTTTCATTATATTTTCCTTTGTATAGCTTTAATAAGCTGTCGTATTATATTTAAAATGACTTTCGCCATAAACATCTCGATATTGAGAATACATATTAAATAAAGTTTTATCTAATTCGTAATCCGCAAGACCATCCCCAAATCGTTTAAGATTTTTCTTTAACTTTTGTAAAGTTAAATAAGTAAAACTTCTTAAAACTTTTTCATCTTCGCTAGATAATATTTCTTTATTAAGAAAATATTTATCAAATTGTACTGGAAGTTTTAATACTCCAGCATGTTTTAAAATACTAGGTATTCTATAATCAATTGGAATAAAACATTTTTCCAAATTAATTAATTTAGATCTATCTAAACCAATATTTTCTGTAATTAAATTCCACGCGAGTATCTCTCTTTTTTGAAATTTATCATGCCCATAACCACTAAAATATCTTTTTAAAAACTTATAATATCTTCGGTAAGCGCTTAGATAATCTAAGGCATAATCAGAATACGTTTTGTTTACAAATTTTAATTGTCCAAGTTCGAATTCAATTAACGATAAATCTTTTTCAAAATTTGTACTATCGATAATAAATAATTTATTTATATCCTCGATATACCAATCAATCATTTTAAAGTTTTCTAATAGTAAAACGGTTTTCAATTTTTTTAAAAATAATTTTCTATCTGTTAATAATAAATCGATTTCTGGATATATTCTCGATAGTAAAAGATTATTTAATTCTTTACTTCTAGAATAGTTGATACCATTCTTTGGCCAAAAATTATAATTAAACATATTTAAAATACTATTGTATAAAATTTCCTGCCGTATATTGTTATGAATATTTACCGGAGTGTTTTTAAAAGCATAGATACCTCTTAAAAAATCTCTAGGAAACTCGTTTTGAAATTTTACATTGTATTTTTTTTGATATTCTTTTACTTGATTTTTAGAATAAGTTAATAAAGACATTTTTCTAAATCCACCTTTTTAAAAGCTTTTATTTTAAAAATAATTTTTCTTGGATCCATATAAAAATTATATATTTCCAATCCTCTTGCTTTCATAAAATCTTTTATTTGATTTTCAATATGTTCTTTTAATATTAAAGAATCTTCCGATATTTCCGGATTATGAAAATATTTTGTACCCTTTTTAATATGAAAAGTTTCTTGACCACCATCCATATTAATTTTAATACGGTTATCGTCTTGCCAAATATATATAAGAGATTTTGAATAAATATCCAAATCGTGATATAACCGTTTAATTAAATTAACCATGATTTCGTGTTTTTTATTCTCTTCCTCCGACACAACATGTTCATTTTCTTCGAGTACCTTTAATAATGTCATATTTCTCCTTTAAAATTTAAAATAAATCGTCCAGGGTTATACCCAGATCAATTTTTGTTTCATCTCCCGACCCCGATTTAAAAGTATTTGGAGCAGTAGTATCCAAATCAGTTAAAATACTTTCGATTGCAACCGGTTCTGTATTTTCGATAGTTCTTCTAGTTGTTTTTTGATCCCCTTTGAATTTATCCAAATACTGATCTAAATCAGTTATAAATTTATCCTGTAGTTTTATAGCTTCTGCTTTATCCTCTTCGGTTTTTACAGGAACTAGGATCATTTCGTACCCGAGTTTATCTATAATTTTATCCAAACCTTTTTCCCCAATTTTATCTTGTTTTCCAGATAAAAAATAACGGATTCCTAAATAAGAAGTTGGTAATTCCATATCTTTTAAAAAGTTTGTTATATTAGGAACCTTCGTTAATAATAGATCCTTAATTTTTGTATGTAACATTTTATTTTTCCTTTTGTATTTAAAATTCTTGGCTTCGGCCAAGATATTATTTCCAATTTAATAAAAATAATGAACCCGAACATAAATGATTCGCATCGTCAATTATTTTACCTGGTGCATTATCAATATCATTTGAAAAATTGAAATTTACTTCCGCTGCTATAATAATAGAATTTCCATTTAATCTTCCTAAATCGGTTTTTCTACCCAATTTAAATAATTCCAATGGAGCTTTAGAAAAATCTATTTTATATATTTTTGGATTGCGGTTATAAAACTTTAAAATATTATTTCTGTATTCTATAACATCCAATTTTGATAAGTTTCCTTCGATTTCGAAATAACTTGGCTCATCATTTATTGAATACATTTCGTTGTTTAATTCCTCGCCCCCGACTATATAATTTTCTATTTTTGTATTTAATAGTGGAGGTAATTCATATACTTCATTCGATCTAGTATTTTTATATCTTAAAGTACTCAGTATATAATTTTTTATATACGAATACGAATAATAATTATGTATAAATTGTGCATTTGACATCGAATATGAATCAGTTTTTAAAAATTCGATTACTTTTGAATCTAGAAATTTTATTCCATCTGTGTCCTCCAAATCTAATGTTATTATTTCCGCAACTCCGTCCGTTTTTAAAGTCCCATTATCAACAGGATAACTTTCATCAATTCCAAATATGGTTGGAGATACGGATATTCTATTTCGATATATTAATAAAATCAGATGTTCCAAATTACTAAAATTTAGAGAAAAATAATAACTATTTAGGATAGTTTTTGAAGAATTATTTATATTGGTATATGAAGTTATACCATCTCCATAAATTTTTTTAAAATAGTTAATAGCGTTTATATAATTATCCAAATTTTTAAAATTTGGATAATTAATGAGACTAATATTGTCCAAATTTATATCAGTAGATATATTAAATATAAACATCGATTCTAATATTATTTGAACAGATCTTATCGAAAAGTTAGTTTTTGAATTTTCATTTAATTCTTTTATTGATTTAGGTTTATAAATGTTTTTATAAACCTTAGTCCCATTTAAATAAATATTTATTTCTAATAATATTAAACCTGACATAATCGCAAAGAATTCTGATTCGTTTAAATCAGTTAAAATTAATTCATTTAACGGTACACAATTTAAATCATAACAATTTTTAACTGTCCCAAATTTTAAAATTCTGGAACCATATAATTTGGTACAATTTTCCAACGAAAGTTGATTATTTGGAATTGTTAAATCTTTTTTTATTTCGATAGTTATCGAATAATTAGAATAATTAATATTATCCATTTTAATCCATTTCTATATCAATATGTAATCTTGGTGAATATTTAATACCTAATTTTAAAGCTTCTCTTGAAGCAGTATGCTGGGATTTTTTCCAAAGTTCTATATCTTTACCATGTGGTTCATCCGGAGTCCAAGGCATTAGCATAATATGCTTTCTACCAAGATTAAATCCTTTTAATCTATTAATAAACATAAGATTATCTGGATTTTCTTTATCGGCTTCCCACACAAACTTAAAATATAAATGACTTTTATTAAAGTAATTCATACAGTTATCAATTACTTTATTATACATATTCCACACTTGTTCTTGAGATAATTCTCCACCATAACATGCTTCTGTATCTAATTTCGGACTAATTGTTAATGTTGGCAAAGTTCCACATTGTCTTTCAATAATATTGAAAGTTTTGATAGTTTCCATTACAATTTTTTTATCTTGTAAAAGATTACCATTACTTTCGATACCGATAAAATCAAAATGAATATCATTATCAGCTAACCAATCGATAATTTTATTAAGACTTGCTATAAAATGAAGTGGTTCCCCTCCAGTAATAGTAAGACGTTTGATCTCTTTATCTTTGATTTCTGCTTTAATCTCCTTACCGAGTTTTTCTAATTCTTGTCCTTCATCGGAATACCAAGAATATTTAGAATCGCACCAAGAACATTTAGCAGAATAACAACCATTAAGTCTAATATAAAGACTTGGTTCGCCAATGCTATTTCCTTCTCCTTCGAGAGAAACAAACCATTCACTAATTGTTGGCATATTGCTTAATGTTCCAAAATGCAATTTCTTTTTATCATTTGCTTCTTTTTCGTGTTCTAATGAATATCTCATATTTTTACCTTATCTGTAGTTTGATTATAATATCTATAATAACTACCATTCGTATTCATTATATAATATCCCAAGGAAATACTAACCAACCTTCAGGTTTAAGATCTCCATAATAATAGCTAACTCTGAGATCCTGATCAGCAAAAGTTTCTTCTCTTATTTTTTGAAGATATTTTTTATCCATAAAAGAAACAGCAAAATGAATATTTAAATTCGTCTCATCTTTATATACCTTTACTACATCATTAAAAACTGTTTTAATTAAGTCGATGGTATCTCCAGAATCAATTAAATCATCCGTAAAAATAATATTTTTGTAAGTACATTCTTCTATCAATGTACTAAAATAATCAAAAATTTTATGATATAATTCTTCTGGATCATTTTCAGTTTTACAATCGCGTAATTGAATACTTATCGTTTCCACTGGACAATTTAAACCATATGATAACATTTGTGCTAAGTTTAAACCACCTCTGGCAATACCGACCACTAAAACATCTTCTAAGCCGCGATCAACTAAGGTTTCTTTAATATCGACCGCCCCATTGAATAATTCAATTTCTTTAATATGTACTTTTCGTATCGTATTTTCCTCGTTTTCCATAAGTTCTCCTTTACCAATTCAATATAAAACCTTCTTGAGTCTCTTGGACTGGTTCAGTTCTATATTTTAACATTAATGGATAAAATGATTTATCAACATTCGTTTTTAATTTATATTCTACTAAACAATCTATCTCACTTCCTATTATAGGTCTTTGTGTTTCGACTCGCCTATTTTTAAAAGTTATCATAGGATAAATAGATATTCTCTTTACCATCCAATTATAAATATATAAACCTGATTGAATATAAATATCTTTGAATGGATATTTAAGAAAAGTACATAACTTAAAAGTATCTCCTCTTATAAGATCATATTCCATAATATTTTTAAAAGTTATTATTTTTCCATATCCACCAAAATTGGTATCGTTTTCAAACAAAAGATAATTTTTATAATTAAAAAATAAATCTTCCCCGAAAATAATATACTCGCCATATTTTTTAAAGTTAGGATAAATTTTAATTAATTCATTTAAAGCAAATAACTCTATTTTTACTATTTTATCTCTAACTGTGGAAAATCTTATATTTTCAATATTATTATATCTTCCATTACTCGTCGAATTAATTGAATACCACGGTAACATAATATTCTCCTAATTCCAAAGCTTTGGTATTAAATTACCAAGCTTACCATAAATTTTAAAATTACGCTTTTTATTTTCTCGTTCGTCTTCGGACGTTTCTTGAAATTCGATAACCTTTTCTAACTCTTGGATTAATTCCTTAAGTTTTTCCTTGTCATCGTAATCACCAGCGTAATTCGTTTCCTTACCCCAAATAGATTCAACCTTTTTTAATTTAAGTAAAAGTAATTTATTTATATAAATAAAATCATCATCTTTATCTTTAATTAAAAAGGTAAAATAATACTTGAGATTTTCAATAAAATTAAAGTAATTTTTTATTTTACCAAACATAATTCAAATCTTTTTTATTTATAAGAATTCGCAAAAATAAAATAATATATACTTTATATTCGTAATTATCTATAACACCTAACCAAGTAGTTACTTTATTAGATCCGATAGAATCTTTTTCCGTTAGCACTCCATCAAAAGCACCAGTAAAAATTTCATAATTTCCAATTTTCATTTATCCTCCTTATTTAATTTTAGATAACTGTTGATAGTTATCTAGTTTTTCCCGAAGTATAATTTCTATATCTTCGAATTGTTTATACGATAATCTAATTAAATTTATATTATTTTCTAAACAATAATTGTTTTTTATTTTATCACGTTCTTGAGTTTTTATAAACCCTTCTTCTCCTCCAAAATAATTATCTTTTTCAAAATGCTGTCTTCCATCATATTCTATAACAGTATTTAAATCCTTTAGATAGAAATCAAATCTATAATTTTTAAAAAGTTTAGCTTCTTGTTCATAAGATATATTATTCTCTTCTAAAAAATTTCGGATTCTTTTTTCACCTTTGCTTGAATTGCATTTAGGGCATCCAGAACCATTTCTATGTGCGAAAATGGTTTGAGAAAATTCTCCATGTTCCGAGCAAATAATTTTTAACCAAGTTTTTTGAGTACCTTTATAATTATTATCAAACCATTCTTTATTTAAATTTAAATACTTGTATTTATTTTTATGCTTTTTATAAATATCGTTTTTTATTTTTTCGAAATTTAATTTCGAAGTACTAGAGCAATATTTACAACCTTTTCCATCGAAAGGGCTTTGAAGTTTTTGAATAATTAAACCATGTTCTGGACAAAGTAAAACAAATCTTGTTTTTAAATTTTTATAATACTTATCATACCAATTCTGATTAATACAATAATTATATTTTTTTAATTTTGGATACGATTTAATTTTTTGAATAATTTTTTGATAGTTATGTTTTCGAGTATCCATAACTTTCCTTTTAAACTTCGAAATGAATTTCTTTATTTAATTTAGTATATCTTAAAAGTTTATCTTCCATAACATAATGAAGATTATTTCTAAAAGTATACATTAACGATCTACCACCAGTAGTAGCAGACATAATACTATCATTATATGAATTTAATGACCATTGTAATTCTAGGAACTGTAACTTAGTATCCAATTTAAAAATTGGAATAACATCTATCATATTATACAATAGATAATTAGGTAAATTCTCTAGATAATTTTCATTGAATCCACCAGGTAAATCCAATTTAGACATCTTTAATTCTTTTTGAATAATTGTCTGAAGTTTAAAATTTGGTAAAGATTTACCAAATCCACCACCACCCTGATCAACTGGTTTATACATTTCCAATAAATCAATTAATAGATAATCTGGAATTTTAAAATATTTCCCATTATTCGATAATTCCCCAAATTGCGAAACATAATTTGCAGTATCCTCTTTATTCGTAAGATTTATAAATCTGTTAAATATATACGGATTATCAAAAAGATTACTATTAAATCCAATTAAAAATAAAGTTTCTTCCATTAAACGATCTCTAAAAAAAGTTCTTAGTAAATCAACTTCCGAATCAAAACCAAGCACTTTTATTTCTAAATCTGGAACTATATAGTTTGGATCATCATCGCATAACTTTTTATAACCTTCTTCGACAAATTGTTGTAATTGAGTCTGGTCATTAATCTTTGGAGTATGAGTTACCAATCTTCCACTCTCCACTACCTGAACTTGCTTTAGATAATAAATAGTACTGATATTAGTCATATTGTTATATACTGCTATAGCATTTATTGGTCTATCCGCTATTTCCGAATCTGGGAAAACTCCTGGTTCAATAAATACCTCGATATCATAATATGATTTATTAAGTATTTTTTTATCATACGCTGCTTCTTCATAACCCAATCGTTTAAAGTTATGAAATGCATATGCATTTGGATTAAAATCGACATTATAAAATTGATAATGTTTTAATGATTTTCGGTATAGAAAATTTTCGATTTCCTTTTTTGGATATGGTATTCCAACTAAATCTTCTGGTCTCATCTAGACTCCTTTGGGAAACAATTTATCAAAAGCCGCCAGTTTCATATTTATATTAAAATTAAGAATTCTGTCAAAATCTATACGAATATCGAGCTGCTGTAATTTTGAAATAATTTCCTGTTTTTTAGAATCTGTAAATTCTAAATCAGATGGAAATGAAATAATATTTAATTTATCTTTTATAAAATCGTTTGGTAATTGATAAGGACTTCTTTGGTAATGTTGATATTTTTTATAAACCAGATTCTTATTAATAATTACAGGAACCATTAATAAACTATCACCTGGTCTTAACTGATCATCAAAAATAAGATTATAAAACATCGCTCCCTGAATATGAGTAGGAACTGTTTTAGTTGCTTTTGTTGGCCATTTCTTTGGAATAACGAATTCTTTAAAATTAAAATCATTGATATTTTTAGTAATTAAATCAACGTATTTCTTTTTTATAATGGTATAAATTTGATATCTAATCTTTTCCAAAGTATCGAATTCTACTTGAACAGTTAATACGTTATAGATTTCTTTTAAGAATTCTAATGTAACTATAGAAGTATCCGCTTTAAGTATTTGACCACCCGTTTTTTTAATTTCCAAATCTTCATAAAAAGTTCCTTCCATCCAAATCTTAGCCAAAGCATAAAATTTTTTAGTATTAAAAAATCCTCTTGTAGCAATTACTTCTGATTTAAAATCCATAAAATTCCATTTCGGATCTATATTAGCACGTTCTTTTAAAATAGTATCAAATACATTTCTGTATTTGATATTACAATCCTTTGCTACTTTTTGAGAATAATCAACAGTTCTATGTATATTTTCGTACTTATTAAAAGGTACTTTAAAATAATTATATGAACTATTATGTACTAAAATATTATTTCCAAAAAAATTATGATTATCTTGAACTTCGATATCATATACCCAGTCTTCTATAATTCCAAGATCTTCTATTTCGAAATTAGAAAATTCTTTAAGTTTTAAATTTTTCATCTAAATAAACCTTTATTTCATTTTTATAAAATTCTTCTAGAAACTTATTATATTTAAAAGTATTATTTTTTAAATTTTCAGTTGCTGAATAACCAAAAGAATCATCCCAAATAATTTTTAAATCAAAATATTTTTTAATAATGTCATTTTTAATATTATCTCTTTTCCATATTTCCCCTGCGGTTAATTCTGGAAAAAAATATGGAATTGGTATAACATTTTCCGAATATTTTTTTGGATTAGCATGGTAATTTGATCCATTAAATTCAATCGCAAGATTTATATTTCCAAGTATTACGAAATCTATCATATATCGTTTACCATTTTCAATAATAACATGCTCCTTATTTTTTGGAACATATTTTATATATTGTCCTATTTCTGGAAAATCTTCTATAATTAATTTCTCTAAATATTTAAAAACTCCGGTAGCTATTTTAGAAGAAAATCCAGAAAATGAATTTATAAAATTTTGAAATTTTATAAATCCTTTTATTGGTCCATGTCTATTCATAAAATTTTCTAAAGTTGGTAATTTTTTATTTTGTGTCTTATCGAATTCACTTTTCCAATTTTTACCAAACTTTTTTTTATAATATTCCATTGAATTTGTATAAGCTTGTTTTTCTCGATATTCGTTAAATTTTTTGGTACCTTTTTCTTTACCATACTTAGATATCATATTTTCCAGAGTAACTGATCTTTTGGAATTATATTTTTGATATTCTTCTTTAGTAAAACCTTTTTCTTTAATATAATATTCCTCCGAATTTGTATAAGCTTGTTTTTCTCGGTACTCGTTAAATTTTTTAGCACCTTCTTCTTCTCCGTATCTAAATATCATATTTTCTAAAGTAACTGATCTTTTAGAATTACTTTGTTTTAATTCATTTTTTGGAACATTTAATAAATATTCCATATCATAACTAAGACAATTTAATTTTTTTGGTCTTCTTCCGAATTTTTTTTCGAAACATTTATCGCAACGCACTCGATAATATTCTTTTGAATTAATTATTTTTGGGGTTAATGTGCATCCAGTATTACCAATCACTTTGTTTTTTTTAATATATCTTTTCCAAGCTTTTTCATCGCATAATGGTTCTCCACATTCAAGACACTTCGGTATCTCGGTAAATTTTGAATAATTTATCCCCATTTTCTAAATCCTTTGGTTTTATAGAAATTAACTTATTGTTTCTAAGAACTATTAAAGAATGGTCCTCCGTTATAATAATCTCTTTATCTTCTATTTTAACTTTAAAAAATCTTTTTTTTACCTTATGTTTCATAATATATGTTACTTTTTTATTTTGCAATTCTATATCTTGCGAAACACTTGGTGTTATATAATCTTCGGTTAAAACTTTAATAAAATGATTTTTTTTAAGTTCTTTTATATCTCCTTCCGAAGTATTAAAAAACTTTTCTATTGATAGTTCGCTATCATTTATTATTAGTTTTGTATCCGATAAAACGCTGTCCGTATCTGCATAAAGCAAATTAGGATGTTTTTCAATAGTACTAATAAAATCTATTTTAAAAATATCACTGTGGTGTTCTGCAACCTGTACTTTAATATCTCTGATGTCTCCCATAAAACTCCTTTAGTAATTTTTAAATAAAAAATATATTTCTGGTATTAAATATATATCTATCTTATATTTACTAGCTATCTCTTTTTCGGAAATTCCTTTTAAAAAATCATAATATATATTCAATGCTGTTTTAATCGAATCTCCCTCGGGATTAATATTATTTAAAATTTTTTGGACTTCATTAAAGGTCATATTTACACCAATAGATAAATCTATTAAATCTTTATATGATACCCAAAATGAAAAACCATCATCCATTTCGATAAGTACATTATTTGCGCAAAAATTTAAATTTTTATAATTTTCTTTAATTTTTCCAGTTTTGCCTAAGTACGAAGGAATTTTTTCATTAATACCTATATTTGTATATTTTAATCTGTATAATTTTATTCGGCAATCTTTTTTTATTCTTTGTATAATCATATTTCCTCCTTTATAATTTATAATTTATTTATGTAT
>Ga0256828_1002328_pt1 | contig 11359 bp, 13 predicted proteins | sample CV88metaG_FD_185993 | JGI IMG/M metagenome (GOLD analysis project Ga0256828, IMG submission 185993) | Hydrothermal vent microbial communities from East Pacific Rise, Pacific Ocean - CV88 | ecosystem: Environmental > Aquatic > Marine > Hydrothermal vents | place: Pacific Ocean: East Pacific Rise... | reverse complement strand
GTACACGATACAACATACCTTTAAAAATTACCGATAACTTTAAAGAGCATGGTATTTTTGATTATCGTAATAGAAACAAGACTACCAGTGGCTTTGACCAAATCTTACTCTCTCAATATTTTCAATCAGATACTCCCTATCGTTGGATAAATCTTATGCAGATTGGACTTTTTGATAAGGATTTAACTGGTATCTCTTTAGAGAGTCAAGTTAGTGATTTATCTGGAAAACATGCTTTATCTTTTAAGTTAACCTCTTTAGATGATGCTTTATACAATCAAATGGATTTATATATGGATAAGCAGAGAGAAGAGAAACTTCTCGCTTATAGATACTATTTGGAAGGTTTAAATTCAAATATTAAAATAACAGTAGGAGAGTTTCTTTATGGAGATAGGGGAGTAGATATTAGTTTTAGACGTTACTTCTCTGATTTAGATTTTCAGTTTGATATTGCCAAAACAGAGCATGACTTTAAGGGTGAACACTATGTTGGTAAGTTTACCCTTAATATACCTTTTGGTACAAATAAGCGTTATAAAACAGACTATTTTGATATACAGGGAAACTATTTAGTTTACAATCGACGTAAAACATTAGTATCTAAAGAGGATAAAGATAATATTGCCCAACCTCATCATCTTAAAGAGATTGCCAATAATTTTACTTTAGATAAGTATTATCTTAATAATGATAGATTTTATCCTGCCTATATTAATCAGAGCTATAATCGTTTAAGAAATATCTTCTTAAACAATTAGTTCTCTTTAGAAGTTTTTAGAAAATTTCTAAAGAAAGTAACAAGTATCATAAATATCAAAGAGGTTATAAATGCAACAATCACAATTAAAGCTTTTTTAGGTTTAACAGGCTTATCTGCTGTATAGATAGATTCAATTACTCTAAATCTTGATATATCTTTGTCTCTCTTTAGCTCTACTTCTGAACGTTTTTGAATTAGATATGTGTAGAGTTTTGCATTTAATTGATAATCTCTTGAGAAATCAATTAGTTTCTGTTCTTGCTGAGGTGTGCTTTTTAATTTAACTCTATATCCTTCTAGCATTTTATTTAAAGATGCAGTCTTAGATTTTAATGTAGTTTGTAGATTATGTAGGTTTGATGATATTTTCTTTTTCAAAGAGACTATTTTGGCTTTTGTGTTAATCACTTTTGGATGGGTTTGATTATATTTTAGAAGAAGGTTGGAAATAGTTAATTGATACTCTTGAATTAACTTAATTAAAGAGATGGTTTGTGTATCTTGTAACTCGAGTAGGGATGGTGCTATCGCATCAATATTTTTATTATGTCGAACAAAATAGATAATATTTTTAAGTAGATTCTCTTTATAGTGATTTTTAGCTATTTGAATCTCTACATTGGTTAACTCTTGAATCAATCCACTCGCTTGTGCTGTTGGTGCAATAATATTATTGCGTTGTTTAAAATCAGCCAAAGCCCTAGAGCTTTTATCAACACGTAAGGCGATATTTTTAATTTGTCTATCATAAGAGTTAATAATAATAGAAGCATCCTCTTTTATATCTTCTCTATTCTCTTTAGTATATATCTCTATAAGATTCTTTAAATATCTCTCACCTCTTTGAGGTAAATTATCAATAAATGAGATAGTGATAAAAGGGGAGCTTTTATCTAATTCAACTGTTAGATTTGGGGTAATAATATTGTCATAAATATAGTGTTGTGTTCCTGAGAATTGAACGATATAGGCTTGATTAAAATCTGATAATTTATTTACAATAAATGATGCTCTTTCTGTTTCAACTATTTCGCTATAATGAAAGATACCAATTGCTTTATCTCCCAAAATAGAGGGAAAAGAGAGTTGATACTCCATATTGTTTATAGGGGTAATTATAATTTTCATGCCATAATTTTTATAATCATCTATTTTTATATCTGTAATAGTTATGGATATATTCTCTTCAACTTCAACCTCTTTATGTTTCTCATCTTTTATAAAATATCGAACCATATAGTGGGGTATTTGATTTAAAACTTCTTTATTTATTCGAAAGGTTTTTAATAGGGTTACATCTTTTTCTAAATCAACTGTTCCCGTACCTCCCATTCCTAATAATGCTCCAGCTCCACCTAAAGAGAGTCCTGGAGATTTTTCATCTTCAGTTTTAACTTCTAGCATTACGGTAGATTTATAATATTTAGGCATTAAATAGACTTTAATTGCAACGGCTGTAGTAATAAGCAGTGTAAAAAATATAATTGACCATTTATAGTGAGCAATTGTAACAAAAATTTCTCTTAAATCAATTTCATCCTCTTCTATAATGGGTCTACTGTTTATACTATTCATAAGAGCCTTTTTTAATGGATTTTACAGTTATTTATTTTAAACAGACGTTAAATTTATTTATTTTTACTTTTATTGATATAATATGAATTATCAAGAATAAAAGGATGTCAATGAAAGTTTATCTATTGGGTATATGTTTTTTTTTATTAGGTGGTTGTGTTCAACCTCATCTTACGAAGAGAAATAGTCTTGATTGTGACTATAACTTTAAGGATATAGTTCCTTATAGTTTAGAAGCCCTAGAATACTCATATTTATGTAAAAAGTCTAAAGAGGTAATAAAATGAAATATATTATTGTTTTTATAATTTTAATAGAGGCACTTTTTGCTTTAGATATTGCCTTAGATACAAATGAGTCAGATAGTAGTGAACTTTTAACCAATAGAGGACAGCAATATTTTGGTGAACGACTTTTTAGAGGAAAGTTTAAAGGGAATAGAGAGTTTAAATACAATCCCAACTATATTATAAATGCTAATGATAAAGTTAGTATAAAGATATGGGGTACACACAGTTATGAAGATGAGAATTTAACTGTAGATAAACAAGGAAATATTTTTATTCCTGAAGTTGGAGCGATTCATCTCTTAGGAGTAAGGGCTAATCAGGTTCAGGCTATTGTTGAAGAGAGTGTAAATAAAATTTTTAATAAAAATGTTCATGTTTATGCTGACATTAAACAATATCAGGCTATTTCACTCTTTGTTTCTGGTTCCGTTGCTAATGCAGGATTGTATAATGGACTCTCTACAGACTCTATTTTACAGTTTATTGATAAAGCAGGAGGAATTATTCGTGGAGAGGGAAGTTATCGAAATATAGAGATACGCCGAGATAATGAGATTATTAAAACAGTTGATTTGTATGATTTTTTAGTGACAGGAGATTTGGACTCTTTTCAATTTAAAACATCAGATGTTATTGTTGTTAAGCCTGTTAAGATGTTCATCTCTGTCTCTGGAGATGTTCAGCGTCCCTATTTCTTTGAATTGAAACATGATAATTCTACTGTTCAAGAGGTTATGCATTATGTTTTGCCAAAATCAACAACAAATAGTTTTATTATTACAAAATGGAGCAATAGAAAAGAGATTACAAAAGAGTATCCTCTTGAAGAGGCATCTTCTGTTTATCTTGAAAAAGGTGATAAGATTAAGTTCTTTAGTAACTACTATGTTGAAAATATAGAGATAAAGGTTGAGGGAGAGCATATTGGTACCAATTATATATCAATACATAAGGGTACAACACTTTATGACCTTTTATCCAAAATCCATTTTACACCACTTTCAGATATAAGAAATATTCATTTCTACAGACGAAAAGTTGCCTCTATGCAGAGTAAATTGATTGATATTAAATTAAAAGCATTAGAATCTAAAGTTTTAACTCGAGACTCTTCAACAAAAGAGGAAGCAGAGATTTATCACTCTGAGACAGCACAGATATTGGCATTTATTAAACGTGCTAGAGCAACAAAACAGAAAGGGCAAGTTGTTTTACGTCTGAAAAACAATCTAAAAAAGATAGTTCTAGAAGAGGGAGACCGAATCTCTATTCCTAAAAAGAGTAATATTGTTGTTATTCAAGGGGAGGTGGCAATTCCAAGTGCATTGGCGTACGAGCAAGATATGAAATTCTCCGATTATATTGATTTTTGTGGTGGTTATACAGAAGATGCAGATAAAGATAAAATCCTCTTAATTAAAGCTAATGGACGGGTTCTTAGGCAGGAAAAGGGTATTTTCGCTAATAATATGGATGTAGAGGCAGGAGATTCAATTATGGTTCTACAGAAAGTAAAAACAAAGAATATGCTTATCTTTAAAGATATAACACAAATTCTTTATCAAATTGCTGTGAGTGCAGCAGTTATCTTACAGTTTTAAGAGTAAACAGAAGTAAGCCCATAAATAGCTCAAATATGCTACTATTTTTTAGTTTAAAAAAAGGAATGTTTTATGGGATTATTTGACAGTCTGTTTACTTATCTTGATAAGAGTTCAGCCATTACAATTTTTGTTTTGGGGCTTTTATCTATTTATCTCTTTTTTGTACTTTGGATTTATATCTATCGCTATTTCTCTTTAAAGAAAAAAATTGCAATAGAAGAGGTCTCTTTACGAAAACTCTATATGGGGCGTTCTAAAACAGTAGATAGACGGTCACTACTTTTCCCTTATCTCTCTAAAGTCCTTGTTCCCAACTCTGCTATATTTTCAGTTGGAAAAAATGAAGCAGTAAAATCGGCTACAAGTGGTTTAACAGCTTTATCTATCATAGCATCTACTTCTCCTTTTATTGGTCTTTTTGGTACAGTTGTTGCCATTTTAGAGACATTTTCTAAACTTGGAAAAGAGAGTGGAACTTCAATAGCTATTGTTGCCCCTGCTATCTCTGAAGCATTGGTAGCAACAGCTGCTGGGATTGCTGTTGCCACTTTTGCTTACAGTTTTCATCTGATTTTAAAGCGTAAAGCGTATGAACTTAATGTTCTTCTTGATAGTCAGGCAGAGTTAATACTTGCTCAAAGGGCATAATATGTATGAGTGGGATGAAGCACCTGATTTAAATATTACACCACTAATTGATGTAATGTTGGTACTCATGGCAATTTTTATGATTACCATTCCTGTTATGCATTATGAAGAGAAGATAAATCTTCCCGATGGTTCTCAAAAAGCTTCTGTCTCTGATGCAAAAGCATTGACTGTCAGAATTGATAAAAAGTTAACCATTTATTATAAAAACGACCAGTTTACATTAGAGAGTTTTCCTGATGCTTTTAGATTAAAAACAGGAGATATTGATAAAAAGCAGGTTGTTTTTATCAATGCAGATAAAGAGATTTCTTATGAGAACGTTATCTTTCTACTGAAAGTTATTAAGCAGAGTGGCTTTTCTAAAGTTTCACTTCTAACACAATAATATTAAGTTTTTTTCTACACAAATTCGTGTTAAAATGGTTTTTTAAACAAAAAAGGTATAAAAATGAATCAAGGGAAAGTAGTTTCTGGTTTTGTAGCTTTGGGTATCTATTTGGGGCTTATTTTTCTAGTTCTCTATTTTTACAATATTCATCAAACAAAATTAAAGAAATTTGCTGAAAAACCATTAGATAGGGTTACTGTCACACTTGTAAACAGTGACAAGACAGTTTTTAATAAAAGTTCTACAAAATCAAATCATATTAAACCTTCTCTTCCTATTGTACCTATTCCATTAAAGCAGGTTCATAAACCCGTATCTAAAAGGCATATAGTTAAACAAAAATCTACTCCAAAGAGGCATAGAGTTAAAAAACATATTCCTAAAAAGGTGGTTAAACCAAAAGCTATTGTAAAAAAGCATAGAGCTAAAAAACATATTCCTAAAAAGGTGGTTAAACCAAAAGCTAGTGTAAAAAAGCATAGAGTTAAAAAACATATTCCCAAAAAGGTGGTTAAACCAAAAGCTATTGTAAAAAAGCATAGGGTTAAAAAAGATATTCCCAAAAAGGTAGTTAAACCAAAAGCTATTGTAAAAAAGCATACAGTTAAAAAAAATATCCCTAAAAAAAGTGCAAAAGAGTTGTTCTCTTCTATTAAAACTAAAGATGTTACGAAACAACCCAGTAAGCGTAGACCAAAACCTCTGAAACATCAAGTTGTTAAGCTTCCAAGTAGGGTAAAACATAACAGTTCTATTGCAGATAGAATTAAAAATACTCATCAAAGTGGTCGTGTCTCTAATGCTAATCGAGACAAAGGAGTTAAAAATGGTTATATCTCAAAAGTAAAACGTCATATGAATAACTGGAATGCAAATCCAGCATATAAAGGAAAACGTGTCTCTTTGGCTTTAACTATTTATAGTAGTGGGAAATTTAGTTACCGTATTCTCTCTGGAGGAGATGGTAATATGAGAAAATCATTAAGTAGATTTTTGGATAGATTAAATAAGATGGGGCAGTTGGGACGACATTCCAAATCAAAACCATACTCAATTAGAGTTAATTTTATTGTAAGATAAAATTTTCTTTACTTAAAGATATTAAGTTATTTAGCACAATTATAATACAATAAGAGGGAATAATTAGAAAAACAATTAAAAAATAAAGGACGGATATGAGAACAATACTATTTTTCTTATTGACGCTTAATCTCTACTCATTTGATGCTGTATTAAGTATTGAGAAAGATGTAGATTCAAAAGCAACACTTTCACTACTTGAAGATAGTATAACGGCAGGAAGCCATGCCAATCACTCTAAGTTATTTAAGTTATTGTTAACAGATTTAAAAATGAGTGGGCATTTTGTTGTTGATAAGGAGTTACGAAGAAGCAGTTTTAATGATTCTCTACTTCCTATGGAATTACATGATAGAGAGTACCTTTTAAAATATAGTTATGCACCATCGGGTAGAACATTGAAGGTAAAATTAATTCGTGTTGCTGATTCTAATATTATATTACAAAAAAGTTATAGTGTTAATGTAGCATCTCGTTATCCTTTTTTATCACACAATGCTGTTGTTGATATTAATCATGTTTTAGGTTATGAAGACATTTCATGGATGAGAAGAAATATTCTTTTTTCTAAATATACAACTTCAAGAAAAAGTGAAATTTGGATTGCAGATTATACGCTTAGTTTCTCTTCAGTTTTGGTTCGTGGGGGATTAAATCTTTTTCCAAAATGGGCAAATTCTAATCAGAGTGCTTTCTATTATACCTCTTATAACGGCATGCTACCAACACTATACAGGGTAGATATGGGGTCAGGTAAGCGAAGAAAAGTTATCTCTTCTCAAGGAATGTTGGTGGCTTCTGATGTGACGGAGGATGGTTCTAAGATTCTTTTAACAATGGCACCTAATGGTCAACCTGATATTTATGAATATTCTATAAGTAGTGGTTCAAAAAAACGTTTAACAAAATTTAGAGGTATTGATGTTAATGGTAAATATTTGGGTGATGAGAGTCGAATTGCTTTTGTTTCAGATAGAGTAGGAGGTGCAAATATCTATACAAAATCTATTGGCTCAAATGCAATCTCTCGTGCAGCACACTATGGTAATGATAACAGCTCTTGTGATGCTTGGGGAGAGTATCTTTTATATTCTGTAAGAGAAGGAGGTTCAGACAATATCTATTTGGGTTCAGCAAACAGCTCTTATGTTCGACCGTTAACCAGTAGTGGTAAAAACAGATTACCACGTTTTTCAAAAGATGGAAAAGTAATACTCTATATCAAAAAAAATGGAGGTAGAAATTTGATAGGGTATATGAATTTGGCAACAAAACAGAGTGCACTCTTTAAGATGCAGAGTGGAAAAATTCAATCAATCGATTGGTAAAAATTTAAAAAGGGAAATCATGAAAAAGAAGATACTATTACTGATAACAACAATGTTAATCATGACAGGTTGTGCTGATAAAAAGAAAACTATAGACGGTGGTCAAGATGCTACAAGCAGTGGAATCTATGGCAATGGAACAGAAGTTTATAGTAGTAATAACGGTAGAACCAATGCATACAGTTATGGTAACACAAATAATGTTGACCCTTATGGAAGTGGGAATTACGGTAATTATGATGGAAATGGAGCTATTTACAGAGATGGTACTTATGGTGATACAAATGGTGCTTATGCAAGTTCAGGTATCCAGAAAATATATTTTGATGTTAATCAGTACAATATTACACCAGACAAAATGCCTATAATTCATAGCAATGCCAATCTCTTGAGGAGTCAAGTTAATAGAGGTAAAAGATTAAAAATTGAAGGACATTGTGATGCTTCAGGAAGTGATGAGTACAATTACGCTTTGGGATTAAGACGTGCAAAATCAGTAAAAGATGCATTGATTGATAAAGGACTTAAAGCTCAAAATATGTTAATTATAAGTATGGGAGAGAGTTCTCCCGAATGTATAGAGAACAGCTCTGCGAGTTGTTATGCTAAAAATAGACGTGTTGAATTTAAGTTGGCACATTAAAAAAATGGAAAAAAGATGAAAAAAACTATTTTATATGGGATTATTACACTCTCATCACTTTTATACAGTTATGAACCCTCTGTCTATGGGGCAGGGGATATGGACAGTGCAAATCCTTATGGTTTAACCAAGACAGAACAGGCTGTCTTGGACAATAAAAAGACGTTGCAGATTCTCTATAATAGAGTCAAGGAGCAACAGAGAAAGATAGAGGGATTGACAACTGTTATTGAGGGACAAAATAAAGAGATTCTCTCTTTAAAAGAGCAGTTAGAGGTTATTGCAAATAAGCCAGAACCTCCTAAACAAGATATGAATCAGACCTACTCTCTTCTTCTAGAGCTTGGTCAGATGATTGATACAATTAACAATACGTATGTATCAAGGGATGAGTTAAAAAAAGTATTGGCGGGAAGTAGAGTAGAAGAGTCAGAAAATACTTCCTCAATGAATAGTAGTAGTCAACAACCTATTCAGGGTAACTCCGCCAATATTTATAGAAAAGGTGTTGAACTATTTGGACAACACCATTTTAATGAATCCAAAGAGTATTTTATAAAAGCACTATCTCAAGGTTATAAATCTGCTTCATCGAACTATTATCTTGGAGAGATAGCTTACTATACACATCAGTATAAAGATGCAATTAGCTATTACAAGAAGAGTGCTTCACTGTATGACCAAGCCTCTTATATGCCTGTACTCTATCTTCATACAGCGATTTCATTGGATAATAGTGGAGAGAAAGAGCAGGCACAAAGTTTTTATCAGTATGTTATTGATAATTATCCAAATACGAAAGCCTCCTCTATTGCAAAAAAAAGGAAGTAAGCCAAAGTGAATAAGTGGTAAATAAGTTTGCTTTGCTATTATGTTGAAAATTTATATAATATAGGAGATTCTATGACAATTGCAAAAGAGAATTGTGTTGTAGGTATTGAGTACGAAGTAAAAGAAGCTGGAACAACAGAAGTTGTTGATAGTAATAAAGGTACAGGTCAGCCTTTAGAATTTATTATGGGTAAAGGTCAAATTATTCCTGGTCTTGAGAATGCTCTATGTGGTATGTCTGCTAATGAGAGTGGAGATATTTTGGTTCCAGCTAATGAAGCTTATGGTGAATACAACAGTGAAGCTGTTCAAACACTTCCAATTGAGCAGTTTGAAGGTGTAGAGCTTAAAGAGGGTTTAACTCTTTATGGTCAAAGTGAAGATGGTCAAACAACACAAGTAACAGTAAAATCTTTTACTGATTCTGATGTAACTATTGATTTTAACCATCCATTGGCTGGTAAAGATTTAATGTTTTCTGTAACTGTTCTTTCTGCAAGAGAAGCAACAGCAGATGAAGCAGAGTCTGGAATCGTTGGTGGAACAGCCGAAGAGGGTGGACACTGTGGTTCTGGTGGTTGTGGCTGTCATTAATCTATAATCTCTTCTATCTCTATAGGGATTTCCCTATAGAGATGTCTCTTAATTTTACTCTCTTTTCTACAATTCAAAAATTTTAATAAATCAATTGTTTATGTTATAATCTAATTAAAACTATTTTAAAAGGTTGATATTTTGGGTAAAACTACTAAATTAGAGTTGGATAATGAACATATAGCCGAAGAGATGGTAGAGCATATGGTGTTAGAGAAGATAGGTGCTTTACCAAATCATGGACATGCAAAAGGTATTCGATTAAAAAAAAGAGTAAAACGAACCAAACAGAGTTATGACTTTGAAATTTTTACTCTACTCATCTCTATTATTCTTGGTGAACTCTGGTGGTTGGGCAGTTATCTTTTTAAGAAATATCCTGAATTAATAAATTTATCTATTTTTTAAATACTATCTACAAATAGATTTGGTTACAATGTTGGCTAGATTAAAAAAAGGAAATTTATGAGAAATGTTATGATATTTATTACTATTATAGTTATTGCAATCTTTGCTTACCAAGCATTTGCCCCAACTTTAATAAAGCATGGAGTAGATATGAATGTGACTGCTATTGATGATAGTAATATCGAAGAGATAAATGAAACTAAATAAGATTTGAGTCTTTAAAAATAGATGGTTTAGATTAAAAATTATCTATCTTGATACCTCTATTTTTATGAGGAGGTATCATATTTACTATTTGTTTGAACTCTTAAATAATTAATTTAGAGTTCCATTACTTAGCTAGTGAGTATATTTTACAAGGCTTATCTGTACGGGAGGAAACTTTCGCTCTGGGTAGTAAAATAGTACTTTGATTAGTTTTTCTAAGAATCTCTGCATGGGTGTTTTCTCCTTTTTTTTAGTTGTTTAAAACAGATAAATAATAGTACATTAATCGTGTAAAAACGTGGAAAAATTGTATAAAAAGAGTAGAGTTTAGATTTTTAGCATGAAATATAGTAAAATATTCAATATTTTGTTTAGTTTGATTTTTTAATATTTAAAAAAAACATCTCTATGAGTTGCAAGTATTTGTTTGGAATCTCTATTTTTCGCTCTTCACTACCTATAATTTTTTCCAATGTATCGCTGTTCCAATCCCGTGAATTTTTAATAGATTCAAAAGTAAAATAACCTTTATTTCTCTTTTTATCTTTACTAAAATTAAAATCTTTAACTATAACTTTAAAAGGTTGGCTCTCTTTTCGTAGAATCATGGTCAATTGAATCTCTTTTTTATTTAAATCAAGCTTGAAATCAATCATCTCTCCTAGATTTTTTCGTTCTAAATAACCCTTGACAATCTGTTTGATACTGTTTGTAATAAGAGACTCTTTTTGGTTTTTTAAGAAAGTTAGCATCAAGACTCTTTTTTAATTGCCATTATAATCAATTTAGAAAAAAAGTTCAATTTTTGTAGGTGAACTTTTCTCAAAAAGATACTCTAAATAATTAAAGAGTATAATGAAGTTTTCACTAAGGAGATAATAAATGAAAAAAATAATAATTAATTTAATATTATTGGGTTCTCTTGCAATGTCAGGAAGTTTTGCACAATTTGGTGCAGGATATTCACAAGGAGATAGTAGTACAGATAATGGAACAG
>Ga0256828_1002327_pt1 | contig 11360 bp, 13 predicted proteins | sample CV88metaG_FD_185993 | JGI IMG/M metagenome (GOLD analysis project Ga0256828, IMG submission 185993) | Hydrothermal vent microbial communities from East Pacific Rise, Pacific Ocean - CV88 | ecosystem: Environmental > Aquatic > Marine > Hydrothermal vents | place: Pacific Ocean: East Pacific Rise... | reverse complement strand
CCATATATAGGTTTATTTACAAGATTTTTTAGGTAGCTACAAAGAGCCAAATCTTCTTTTGCTACATGTGAAGCTTTTATAAGTTCTCCTTGATTTAGTAAGGAGATAGTTTCTCTTAAAACACTTGATGCTGGTGGTATTTTTTGTATGTATAAATCTACTTCATTTTTTGTAATCAAATTATATTTCTTTATGTCATTTTTAACGAGTATTTTAGCTGTATCTACATAAAATATCTATAAAAAAAAATGTTTAAGTTGTAGTTTTGCTTTTATTTGATACAATTCGCAACTTTAAAACCTAAAAAAGGAAGCTAATATGGCAAGAAGATGTGCTATTAGTGGCAAAGGCCCTATGAGTGGGAACAATGTTTCTCATGCTAAAAACAGAACTAAGCGTCGTTTTTTACTAAACCTAAGAACAGTGCGTATTACATTGGAAGATGGAACTACGAAAAAGATTAAAATTTCTGCGAGAGAATTACGCACACTTAAAAAAAATTCTTAGTAGTTTAGGAACTATATTTTGAATCTTTTATCAAGGATTCGTAAAACTCTGCATTGGGAGGTTTCTCCCAAGCCCGATAGAAAACTTCTTCCTGAAGTTTATCCACATTTAAAACCATTTCGATTACCACTTATTCTTACCATTGTTGTTATGCTTATGGGAACTATGGGTTATGTTGTCATTGACAATTTTACACTTATGGATGCAATTTACCAAACAGCTATAACTTTTACAACAGTTGGTTTTGGAGAGATGGCTCCAATGTCTGTATCTGGTAGAATTTTTACTATAAATTTAATTATTGCTGGTTTCGCTGTTTTTTCAAGTGCATTAGGTATTTTGGTAGCAGAGATAAACAAAGGTGAAATTGTTGCTATATTTAAGGAGAGAGCTATGCTTTATAAAATAGCTAGGTTAAAAAAACATTTTGTTATTTGTCACCATAACGATTATACCATAGAAGTAACTAAACAGCTAAGACATAACCATATACCTTTTGTTGTTGTAGACCCTCGTCCTGAGATACACGAATGGGCAAAAGAGTATAAATACCCTTGTTATTTACAAGCTGAACCACATGCTGAACTTGCTATGTTAAAAGCTCATTTAGCTTCGGCGAAAGGTCTTATAACATTGTCTGATTCTATAGCAGATAACATAGCCCTCATAGCTTCTGTAAGACTTTTTGAAAAAGAACATCTTTTGCCTAGACCTTACTATGTTATATCTGCTGCTGAAAATATAAGTGATGTTGAAAAACTTAAAAAGCTTGGTGCAGATACAGTTGTAAGTCCTACAAAACTAACAGCTCAAAGAGTTAGTGCGATGGCAGCTCGTCCAGATATGGATAACTTGCTAGAGGAATTTTTGTATAAAAGTGATAATCCTTTAGATATGGAAGAGATAGTTATACCAAAATATAGTTGGGCAGTTTTAAAAAAACTTAGAGAAACACATATAAGAGAGATGACAAACTGTTCAGTTGTAGGTATAACAAGAAAAGATAGTAAGTTTTTAGCTATGCCAAAAGGGGATGTTTTAGTTACAAGTGAGTGTAAATTACTTGTAATAGGTACTCAAAAAGGTATAAATATGACAAAAGATTTAATGAACAAAAGGGTAAAACCTAAGGAGCTTAAAATTGTATAAACTTATAAAAATAGATGGTGGGGTTTGTAGTGCAAAAGGTTTTTTTGCAGATGGTATAAGTGCAGGACTTAAGCCAAATAATGCTTTGGATATGGCATTTATATATAGTGAAGATATGTGTGACATAGCTTCAACTTTTACAACAAACAAGATGTGTGCTTCCCCTATAAAACATTTTAAAAACAAGGGTGATTTTAAAACAAATTTTGTACTTATAAACTCGAAAAATGCAAATGCAATGACAGGAAAAAGAGGTGTGTTAGACATAGATGACATACTTTCAAATTGTGATGAAAAAGTACAAAATCCAGTTATGAGTTCAACAGGGGTTATAGGTGTTCCTTTACCAAAACAAAAAATTATTGATGGATTGAAAACATTTGACTTAACTCAGAGAAATCCTCAAAATGCGTCAAAAGCTATTATGACAACAGATACTTTTTCAAAACAAATAGCATTTAAAGTTGAGCTTGAAAATGGGGAGTCTTTTAACATAGGAGCTATGGCAAAAGGTGCTGGTATGATAAACCCTGCTATGGCTACTATGCTTTGTTTTATAACAACAGATGCAAAAGTTTCAAAAGAACAGATGCAAAAGATACTTGATGAGAAAGTTCATTTAACTTTTAATGCAGCAAGTGTAGATGGAGATACATCTACAAATGATACTGTTATGCTACTTTCAAACTCAAAAAGTGGTGTGTTTGATGAAGCTGGTTTTAGTGAAGCTCTTTATGAAGTTATGTTGTTTTTAGCTCGAGAGATGGTAAGAGATGGTGAAGGTGCTACAAAACTTGTAACTTATAAAGTAACTGGTGCAAAAAATGACGATGAAGCACAAAAAGTTGCAAAAGCACTTTCTGATTCTTTACTTGTAAAAACAGCTCTTTATGGGGAAGACCCAAATTGGGGTCGTATAGCATCTACAGTTGGAGCAAGTGGTGTTGAAGCTTATGAAGAGAGTTTGAGTATATCGTTTGATGATATTTGTGTATACGATAAAGGTACACTTTATTTTGATGAAGCTATGGAGAAAAAAGCAGGAGAGGTTATGAAAAAAGATAGTTTTACTATCTCTTGCGATTTGGGTGTAGCAAATGGTTCATTTACATCTTTTGGATGTGATTTGGGTTATGAATATGTTAAGATAAATGCAGATTATAGGACATAAATGGCATCTTTTGGTCAACATCTAAATATTGCTGTTGTAGCTACTGGTGTAGTTGTTGTACCTCTACATGCAAGTGGAGTTTTAACAACTTACCAAGCAGTTTTAGCTTTGTTTTTGGGTGTTGTCGGTGGGATATTGCCAGATTTAGATTCAGATAACTCAAAACCCATACAGATAGGGTTTAAGATACTTTCTATATTTTTACCATTACTTATACTTTTACTTTTTGTTGGGAAAATGGCACTTTTAAAAACATTGTTATTGTGGATTATTTTAACAATAGTTTTAAAGCTTACTTTATTTAATGTTTTATTGAAATTGACTGTACATAGGGGTCTGTTCCATTCTGTTCCTATGGGATTTTTGATTTTTGAATTGTTGTCATTGTTGTTTTTTGAGTACTTTCACTACTCTATGCAACACTCTTTGATTTTATGCTTTTTTATATTTTATGGTTTTATTATTCATCTTCTTTTAGATGAAGTTTATAGTGTAAATCTAGAGGGTATGAAACTAAAAAGGTCTTTTGGAACAGCTTTTAAGTTTTATGAAAAAAACAATGTTAAAGGTACTTTACTTTTGTATTTTCTTATAGTTGTAACTTACTTTTTTACACCTTTAAGAGATGCAAATTTTCTACATGTGGTAGATGTTATCAAGCCTGTTTTTAGACCTGAAAACATCTTTTAGAGTTTATTATTTTACAACTTCTATAACTTTGTCTGTATTTTCAAAAACAGTTTGAACCATCTCTTGAAATCTTCTACCAAAGCTTTCTTTGTCCTCTTGTGTAGCATCTGGATCTATAGCACTTTTTAGGATTGACATAGGTTCAACAACTTTTTTAGGTCTATAATTTACACCAACCTTTTCTCCTGTATCTACTCTTGTAAAACATACATCAGTTTCTATGTCTGCACCAAAGAACAAGAGTTCTCTTCTGTTGAATTTTCCAGTTGGAATACCACCAAAACCAAAATCTTTTGTAGCACCTGTAATCATAGAAAGAACACTACCTACAACACCAGCATTGTCTTGTAAAGGGTCTTTTTTTATCTCAATTTTAATATAACCTCTTTTTGGAAGTTCATCCTTAAATAACTCTTTTAAACCCTCTTTTGCTATAAGGTAAGCACCAGCTACTGTTGCACAACTATGTCCAGCAGATTTTACAACATCTGGGTAAGTTATGTCTACAACACCATCTTCATTTACACCTAAAAATTGAGTTAAATCATCATAAACAACAATTTTTTCAATCTCATCAAAAAATTTTAAATACTTCATTTTATCTCCTTAAAAGTAATTTATTTTTATATCTATGCTTTTGTTTTTATCTAGTAAAAAACTTGCATCTTTAAAATTTGGTCTGTTAAAAAGGTTTATAGTTGAGTAGTTACTTAGACCTACACCCTCAACAGGTAGCATAAAACCTTTGTCTATTTTACCATTTTTATTTTCATCATGTAAAATGTTGACGGCATAAGTTCCTTTTGGTAAGTTTTGAAAAGTTATTGTAGAACTTTCATTTACAATATTTGCTCTTTTTTGTTTGTAAAACTTTTGAAACTTTTCATCTGGAAGAGAGTTAGGTTTGTTGTAAACTGAAAACTGTACATCACCTTTGTTGTTTCTAAGGTTTTCTACATGTACAGTAAGTTCATAAGAAAACATTGTTGAAGCAACAAAAGTTGTTAAGTAAAGTAGTTTTTTCATTATCATCCTTTTTATAGATGATAGTTTAGTACAGGTGTGTTAAGTCAATGTTAATACCAAGCCTTATGAGCTTGATATTATATTTTTTTACCATTTAAAGTTGGTGCTTTACCTTTTTCTACTTTTATGTCATAAATCAAGTTTGAACCAACTTTTTTACCTTTTTTAAGATATGTATCAAACATTCTTTGGCTTATCATTGGAGATGGTGAATTTGTATTTTTAGCATCTAAAGTTATTTTTAGGTTAGCATCTATATATTTTTTTATAAAATCTACCCTTGTTGCATCATTTTTGTTAATGTTAAAATTAGCATCTATTTTTAATGGATGACTTAGGTTAAATTGTCTTTGAACATTTATAGAATCCAAACTACTTTGAGCATTCATAGTTAAACCGTTATTTATAACTTTCATAATTAGAATTTGAAGTTCATTTGGTTTAGTTGCATTAGGATGTTGCATCATATCTTCTTGAAGTTTTACAAGTTCCTTAAATGGTTTTTTTGCAAGATGTTTTATATCTATATTAAAATGAAAGTTTTGAACATTTAACAACTGCTCATTTCTACTTTTATTTGAAACCAATATGTTTGCTACATTTGTTTTAAGTCCAACAGATATTGTGCTAAGTTCTTTAACATAAGAAGACATTTCAAAACCATTTAGAACCATTTTCGTACCAGCACTATATTTTGTAGATTCTTCAATGGCAATAGTTTTTATTTTTACTTTTACCTTATTGTTAAATTTATTTACATAGTTTCCATTTGTATGTAGTCCAATAATCTCTATTTTAGAAGATTTATAAGGTGTTTTATAATCAAATGTAAAATTGTCTAAGTCTGCAAAGGTATTGCCACTTTTTTTACCAAAAAATGTAAGCCCTTGTATGTTCATTTTTCCAGTATTATCACCAAATTTAAAATCTTTTAAAGCTACTTTAAAATTTTGTTCATTTTCATAATGAACTTTTACACCAACTTTTTTATCTTTAAACAGCTGTGCAAATTTTGCTTTTTCAGTTTTCATAAATGGTGCATCTACTAAATTGATTTCCATATCAACCGAAGGTGTTCCAATGTTACTATGGTGTAGGTTTCCAGTAAATGTAACATCTTTAAAGCTTTTGTTAGCATCTCTTTGTCCAGCAGGATTTTGTAGAGATTCTTGAAGCTTCTCAAGAAGTAGTTTGTTTTGTTTAGGTAGATTACTTTTTGCTTCATCTAAAACAAAATTAACTGCTTTTGCTCCATCTACTACTACAATAGTAAAAGTTCTTTTTGAAGACAAATACCCCTCACAAGGTGTCATCTCAACACTAAAACCATTGTTTTGTAGGTTTGTAACAACTTTTTGCACTTCCTCATTTATCATATTTTTTTCATATATAGGTAGGTAAGCTAAACCAGCTACAACTACTCCCCCAATTACTAATCCTAATTTAGCCATAATCAACTCCTTTTTATTGTTAAGCATTTTACACTTTGTGAGCTTAAATTATTATATTTATGTTAGAATTGCAACAATAAAAATATGGAGTTTGTTTAATGAAAGTTTTATTGTCGTTGATGTTATTTTTTAGTGTATTGTTTTCTAGTGATGCTACTATAGATGTTGTAAAAAGGGTAGATACTCTTCCATCTTTAGGTATTGAAAGCTCATCATCAGATTATAATGATGTATTTAAGATGAAGTTTTTTAAATCGTTAGTGGCTGATTTAAATGTTATATCTTTGTTCAATGTAGATAGACATTTTAGAGAAAATGATTTTGATAGTTCTGAGTTGTTAATCCAAAATAAAGATATGAACTATGTTTTAAAATACAGACTTTTACAAGAAGATTCTGGTGCATTACATGTAGATGTAAAACTTATTCATAATGATGAAACTATTTTAAACAAAAGTTATAGAGTTGGTAAGCAAAGTATTTATGTTTTTATATCTCATGCAATAGCCTACGATGTTAACAATGCTATGGATGCTCCATCTGTTGCTTGGATGAAGAAAAAAGTTATTTTTTCAAGAATTGTAGCTCCTAAAAAAAGTGAGATTGTTATAGCTGACTATACTTTAACTTACCAGCATACCATTTTAACAGGTGGATTTAACATCTTTCCAAAGTGGGCAAATAAAGCTCAAACAGCATTTTACTATACAGCACTTGATGGTTCTAAACCAACTTTAAAACATATAGATATAAAAACAGCAAAAATCACAAAAGTTTTATCGTCAGATGGTATGATAGTTTGTTCAGATGTTAGTGAAGATAAGACAAAATTACTACTAACAATGGCACCAAAAGGTCAAACAGATATTTATATGTATGATGTGGCAACAAAAAGATATAAAAAACTTACAAACTATGGTGGTATAGATGTAAATGGACAGTTTTTAGGACAAAATAAAATTGTTTTTATATCGGACAGACTAGGTTACCCAAATGTTTTTTCAAAAGATATAGGTTCAACTGATGTTGAGCAAATGGTTTACTACGGTAGAAGTAATTCAGCTTGTAGTGTTCATGGAAACTATATAGTTTACAAAGCAAGAGAGAGTTCAAATGCTTTTAGTAAAAATACTTTTAATTTACATCTTATATCTACCAAAACAGATTTCATAAGAAGACTTACAGCAACGGGTGTAAACCAGTTTCCAAAATTTTCGCAAGATGGTGATGCAATCTTGTTTATAAAAAATTATAAAGCACAAAGTGCGATTGGTATCATAAGATTAAATCAAAATAAAAACTACCTTTTTCCTTTAAAATATGGTAAATTACAATCTATGGATTGGTAATTGTAAGTTTTTTTTGGTACAATAAACGAATTTTAAAAATAGAGGAAATGAAATATGAAAAGTATCCTTCTTTCTAGTGTAGCTGTTGCAGTTTTAGTTTTTACTGGTTGTGGAAGTAATCAACCAGCAGTAGACAAAAAGCCAGTTGAAAATGTGGCTGAACAAGAAGTTGAGGTTGTTCAAACTGAAACAGTTAGTCCTGAAAATAGTGAAGTTCTTGACTTTAATGGTATGAGTATAAATCAAGTTGAACAAAAACTTTCAACTGTGTATTTTGATTTTGACAAATACAACATTCGTGCAGATATGCAAGATGCAGTTCAAAACGATGCAGAAGTTGCTAACAAAGTTGCAAGTAGATTTAAAGTAAAACTTGAAGGTAACTGTGATGAATGGGGTAGCGATGAGTACAATTTCGCGCTAGGTCTTAAAAGAGCATCTTCTGTTAAAAAAGCACTTGTAGCACAAGGTGTAGATGCAACAAACATAACTATGGTTAGTTACGGTGAAAGTAACCCTGTATGTACGGCACAAACACAAGAGTGTTGGTCTAAAAACCGTCGTGTAGATTTTAAACTTCTTCCTTAATAATTATGAAAAAAAGTATTTTAGCCGTATTTTCTACGGCTACTTTACCACTACTTCTTTTAGGTTCAGAACCATCAGCTTTTAATGCTGGAAATATAGAAAGCCCTGAGCCTTATGGTCTTACACAAAGTGAAAAGGTAATTTTTGAAAATAAGCAAAGATTACATAAAATATCTGTAAAAACATCAACACAACAAAATGAAGTTGAATCTTTAAGACAAAGGTTGGATGGCTTACAAACGGTGTTGGAAAATCTCACTAAAAAATCTCATAAAAATAAAATAGAACTACAAAAATTGCAAGAAACTAACATGCAAAATTTTACTTCTTATGAAGATAGACTAGGAAAAGTGGTTCAAACAAATAGTGAATCTGTAAAAAAACTAGAAGCAGTTATGTTAGAACTTTCAAATGTTATAAATAAAGTAAATGCAGATTATGTAACAAAAGATGAGTACAATGCACTTGTCAAAGATGTAAATGACTTTAAACAACTTGTTGTAAAAGAGTTGAAAGCATCTTCTAAAAAAGTGTCTAGTGGTGGTGAGTTTGCTAAAATGACAAATGCTCAAATAGCCAAAAAAGCACAATCACTTTTTGACCAAAAATATTATACAAAATCTATAAAATACTATAACCATCTCATAACTAAACATTATAAACCAGCTTATGCTAACTATATGATAGGTGAGATGAATTTTAGAAGAAAGAACTATGCAAATGCAATAGCTTACTTTAAAAAGAGTGCATCTCTTTACAAAAATGCTTCGTATATGCCAGAGCTTATGTTACACAGTGCAATAAGTATGGAAAAAACGGGCGATGTTAAACATGCAAAAGCATTTTATAATGCAATACTTACAAAGTACCCTGAAAGTGTAGAGGCTGTTCAAGCACATGAAAATTTAAACAACTTATAGGGTTGTTGGTTTAAATATGATAAAATCCACACTTAATACAAAAAAAGGCAAAAAAATGGCAATAACACAAAATCAAATAGTATCGATAGAATACGAAGTTCGTGATGGTGACACAGTAGTAGATAGCAATATGGGTGGAACTCCATTAGTATTTATGTTTGGAAAAGGTCAAATCATTCCAGGTTTAGAAAATGGGATAAAAGATATGTCTATTGGTGATAAAGCAGACATCTTAGTAAAACCAGCAGATGCTTATGGTGAGTACAACGAAGAAGCTACACAAGTTGTTCCAAAAGAGCAATTTGCAGGGATAGATTTAGAAAAAGGTATGACTCTTTATGGTCAAGGTGAAGATGGTTCAACTGTTCAAGTTGTAGTAAAAGAGATAGGTGAAAATGAAGTAACTATTGACTTTAACCACCCACTTGCAGGTAAAGAACTTATGTTTACAGTTGCAATTAACAACATTAGAGAAGCAACAGCAGAAGAAGCTATGACTGGTGTTCCAGAAGAAAACAAACCAGCAGAAGATGATGGTTGTTGTGGAACTGGTGGTGGAACTGGTTGCGGTTGTCACTAAACTTTATATAAAACTTCAAGATGCACTTTTTGTGCATCTACATTCAAACAAAAAACATCAAAAGGATAATTAAATGTCAAAAAAAATAGCTATGATTTTTGCAGGTCAAGGTTCTCAAGCAGTTGGTATGGGTAAAGATTTTTACGAAAACAGCGAAATGGCTCGTGAGATGTTTGACAAGGCTGGTTCAAGAATAGGTGTAGATTTTAAAGAGATAATCTTTGAAGAAAATGAAAAACTTGGTCAAACAGCTTACACACAACCTGCTATTCTTTTAGTGCAAATGATAGCTTATAAACTTTTTAAAGAGAGTTGTCCAGATGTTAAAGCTGAGCTTTTTTTAGGTCACTCTTTGGGTGAGTTTTCTGCTCTTTGTGCAACTGGTGCTATAGACTATGTAGATGCAGTTGAACTTGTACATAACCGTGGAAAATATATGCAAGAAGCTTGTGAGGACATAGAAGCTGGAATGATGGCAATAGTTGGTTTAGATGATGAGAGTGTAGAAAAAATTTGTGCAGATGCACAAAATGATGGTAAAAAAGTTTGGCCAGCAAACTACAACCAAGATGGTCAGCTTGTTGTTGCTGGTATGAAAGAAGATTTAAAATCTCTTGAACAAACTTTTAAAGATGCAGGTGCGAAGAGAGCTTTACTTTTAAATATGAGTGTAGCATCTCATTGTGAGCTTTTAAAAAGTGCAGTTGAACCACTTGGTGAGTTGATGGAAAAAATGGTAACAGAAAGTTTTGAAGCTCCAGTTATATCTAATGTAACTACAAAACCTTATGCTACAAAAGATGAAGCACTTCAACTTTTAAAAGAACAACTAACTAAACCTGTAAAATACAAACAATCTATAAAAGCAATAGCAGATGATGTAGATATGGCAATAGAATTTGGAAATGGTGTAACTTTAAAAGGTTTAAATAGAAGAATAGCAAAAGATTTAAAAACTTTAAATATATCAGATATGGCATCTTTACAAAAAGTAAAAGAGGAAATCTGCTCGTAGTATGAAAGTAACATTAGCTCAAACAAACCCAAAACTAAGTCGTATAAACTTAGAAGATAGTGTTAGAATTATAGAAGAGTACATAGGGAAAACAGAACTTATAGTTTTTCCTGAACTATCTTTGAGTGGGTATCTTTTACAAGATAAACTTTTAGAAGATGGCTGGAATGTGGATGAGTTTACAGTTTTGGAAAAACTTAGTTTACATGTAGATATAGTTGTGGGTTGTGCTGTACGAGAAGATGAGTATTTTACAAACTCTGCTTTGTATTTTAGTGGTGGAAAGTTAGTTTCAAAACATAACAAAGTACATCTTCCAAACTATGGAATGTTTGAAGAAGCAAGATACTTTGAAGGTGGCAATAAGTTTGAAAGTTTTGAGCTAAATAACTCCAAAATCTCAATGGTGATTTGTGAAGATTTATGGCATAAAGAGGTTCATAAAAGTCTTATAGCTGAAAATCCAGACCTAATCATAGCTCTTGTCGCATCACCAGCTAGAGGTTTCTATGACAACGGTTTAGAGATACAAAACAAATGGTATGAGATAATAAAAACCGTAGCAAAAGAGTGTAAAGCTAAACTTGTTTTTGTAAATCGTGTTGGTTTTGAAGATGGACTAGGTTTTTGGGGTGGAAGTTGTGTGGTTAATGAAGATGCAAATATAGTTCATCAACTACCACTTTTTAAAGAAACTATAAAAACTGTGGAGGTTTAAAATGTTAGAAGTTGGAAGTAAAGCACCAGAATTTTGTTTACCAAATCAAGATGATGTAGAGATGTGTTTGAGAGATTTAAAAGGTAAGTGGATAGTTTTATATTTTTACCCAAGAGATAACACTCCGGGTTGTACAACAGAAGCTTGTGACTTTACAGAAGCTGTTGCAGACTTTTCATCTCTAGATGCTATCATA
>Ga0256828_1002326_pt1 | contig 11361 bp, 3 predicted proteins | sample CV88metaG_FD_185993 | JGI IMG/M metagenome (GOLD analysis project Ga0256828, IMG submission 185993) | Hydrothermal vent microbial communities from East Pacific Rise, Pacific Ocean - CV88 | ecosystem: Environmental > Aquatic > Marine > Hydrothermal vents | place: Pacific Ocean: East Pacific Rise... | reverse complement strand
AGCAGCAACTCAAATAGCAGCAAGAGGGATGATAATAACTACTTTTGATGTACTAAGAAAACAACTAAAAGATAAAGCTTTATTTGATTTTACAACAATGCATCAAGTATGTACACAAGCTCAAACTCAGCCACCCTCATCTCTAGGTGTAAAGTATGAACATGCTAAAAAAATACTTGAAAATATTGGTTCAAAAATAGACGGTGTAAACTTACTAAAAACAATTCATTTTTTAGGTGAATCAGAACTTGCATTTGCCAACATTGAAAACATCACTAAAGGCTATATTTCTGATCTGCAAACATACTATGATTATAAATCAGAAGTAGAAAAAGCACTTGATGCACTAGTAGAACAAAAGCAACTACTCCTTACAAATAATAACTACAAAATTACGTCAGATGAGGAGAGTAAGCTTCTTGAAGAGATGAATGATTTTGATGTGGAACTGTTTATTAAAAAAAGAGATATGGTAAATTATCTCAAAAAAACAGGTCTATTTAACCAAATCTCAACTATTAATGATGATTCTCAACCATACAAATTTAACATTATTACTGATCAAGATGATGAAATAAACTCATCAGCCAATAAACAACTTGGCTTTTGTGTTTATAGTCTTTTTAATATAGATGGTTCAAGAGAAGATTTTGTGGAGGAGTTAAAACTTGAAACACAGTATGATAAAAACAAGATTACACTTATACCTCAAACAGACAAGTTCCATGAGATAGATAAGCTTATCGGAGATATTAAAAAATACTCTCACATGGAAGAGAAATATGCTACTGAGAGTGATAATACTATAAAAGGAATCATGAGAGAGTTTTCAACTATAAAAGAAGAAGCTGAAAAATCACTTATATCTAAGCTTAGTGAAGCCTATGTTAATGGTTCAGTGCTTTACATGTATGATGAAACTTTTTTAAATGCAGACAACTTTAAAGGTTCTGTTAATGAAGTACAAAGAAAATTAATCAAGAATATTTATACAAAAAGATTAAACTCTTCACTTTCTGATTCTATAGCACCTAAATTATTAAATGAAAATGCAAATGATAAATTGAGCAGATATTTATCAAGTGATGATTTTGCATTTTTTGATAAAAATGGAAACTTTGTAGGGGATAGTCTTAAAGTAGTTGAAGAGATAGGCTCAAAACTAACAAGATTTATAGATGGTAAATCTTTAGAGATGGAGTTTTCACTTGCACCTTGGGGTTATACTTTTGGAACTATAGTAACTACACTAGCAGCACTTTTTAGAGCAGGAAGACTTATAGTTAAATTCAACGGTCAAGACTTCTTTTCATACAATGAAAAAGCAGTTCATGACGCATTTACAAATACAACAAAGTTTAAATCTGCTTCATTTAAAATACTCAACAAGTCACTATCATCGTCTGATAAAAATCTTTTGGTTCAGACATTACTAGACTTGGATTTTAAAACTCATACCGGAAAATCAATTGACTGGAATACAAATGACTTTGACTTAGCAGATGCTGTTAAAATTTTGGCAGATCAGTTTATCGGTGAAATTTCAGGTATGCATAATACAGTAGATAATTTTGACACTCTATTTAGCGAGATTGCTGCATTTAAATCAACTCTACAGCCATACACTTCCAAAACTATGGAATCAAACTATTTAGATAAAATTGAACTGTTCTTAGCTTCAAAAGAAAAATTTAATGATGCGATATCAAAGATATTAAAAGCTCAAAAGTTTATAAAGAATAATCTTGATACAGTTAAAGGCTTTAGACGATTTTTCTATGATGTCAGAGCTGAGTTAAAAAAGGCTTCAAGACAAAACCTAAAAATAGAAGAGTATATAGAAGAGTTTGATAGTTTATTTAATGAAAATATGGTTAAAAACTTTTCTTCACTTCAACAATTAGCAATTAGTACAAAAGATGAATATTACAATATGATGAAGTCAAGTTTTGAGATAATGTCAGCATCATATTCAAATCTTTTAAAAGAAATAGAAACTGCTATGGTTGAGTTAAGTAGTTATCCAGCAGAGTTAAACAGTATCAACAGTTCAAAACTAAATAACTTAAAAACTTATGCCCAACAAAGAGTTGTAAATGACATACGATTAGAGTATCACACTAAATGTCAAAACAGTGGATATACTCTATCAGATATATTAAACTACATTGATCTACTTCCTTCTAAAGAAACTGAACTAGCAGTTATAAAATCAAGCTTTATAAAAGAAGTTCCAAAAGTACCAGAGCCAGGTGAACCAACTAAAAAAGAGATAACAAAAGTATTTTTTAGTTTTCCAAATAAAGTAATGAGTGTGAAAGCATATAGAAGATTTTTAGCTTCAAAACTTCAAGAGATAGCCACTAAAGATGAAAATGAAGAAATAGAAATCGGATATTAAAAAATAGGAAATATTATGAAATTAGCAGATCATGTAGATAGTATAAGAGAACTCATATATAAAGCTTTTGACAAGCAATTTGGAAGACTTGGAATCGGAGCTAAAAAAATCATAGAGATTGAAAAGCTTCCATCTGAACTTCACAATAAAAGAGTTAAACTAGAAGAGATTATAAGAAGTCATACTGGTGAGACCGGAAGTTTTGAAGATGCAAGGCAAAAAGCTCTTGAAGAGTATACTTTTACACTTTTTAATCGTATCGCTGCTATCAAAGTGATGGAATCACACAACTTATTTCCCCCTGTTATAACAAAAGAAAGTATTCATGGAGACAGATCATTTGGTCACAAAGTTTGGCTTGAAGAGAATCCTCAAAACAGAAGTGAAGAGCTCGACGGTATACGAGACTACATCAAATATGCTTTTAATAATTTAGCTAACGAATTACTACTTTACAGCAAAGAGCATCCTTATGCATTACTGCCTTATGTGATAGAGCTAAATGAGATCATAGATGCCTTTAACAGTGTAGAAAAAGATACTCAGATAGAAGATGATATCTGGAAAAATGATGATATCTTGGGTTGGTTGTATGAAAGTTATAACAATGCTAAAAAGCAAGCTTTTAAAGATAGTAAAGCCAAAACAGAGTACGATAAAGTATCTTTACAATCGCAAGTATATACACCAAAATGGGTAGTTGAATTTTTAGTAAACAACTCACTTGGAAAACTCTACTTAGAGATGTATCCAAACTCAAATATAAAAAATAGATACAAAATAGCAAATGCACCATCACAAAAAGAAAGAGACATAAAACCACTTCATGAAGTAAAACTTATAGACCCTGCAAGTGGTAGTGGAAACTTTTTACTTTATGCTTATGACCTTTTTTACGAACTCTATATGGACCAGATAGATAACTTTGGTGCGGACTACGAAGAAAAAGATATTCCAAAACTCATAATTGAAAATAATCTTCATGGGATTGATCTTGATGATAGAGCTATACAGCTAGCTCAACTTGGACTTTACATAAAAGCAAAACGAAAAAGAAGAACTATCAGTGATCTTCATTTTAATGTAATTTCATCAGATTTTTATTTACCAGAGTATGAAGATGTGCAAGAGATATTTGAAAGTTCAGAGTTAAGTAGTGAGCAACAAAACCTTGTAAAAGATATATGGGATGATTTAAAGTATGCATATAAGTTTGGAAGTCTTATAAAAATAGGTGAAAAGATACAAACAAAAGTAGAAGCTATATATGAGAAGGTTCAAAGAGAAGGTCAAGACCTTTTCAATACTGCTGATATACAAGACTACTATATGTTTGAACAAAACTTTTTTAACAATCTTGAAAATGCAGTAGAAAAATATGCTTCAAGTGTAGGGAGTAGCTTTTTAGCAAATAAGACAGCAGATGCTATGGTGTTTTTAAAGCTAGTTAGTCAAAAGTATGATGTAGCAACAGCAAATCCACCATATACAGATAGTAGTGACTTTGGGAAAGATTTAAAAAAATTTATAGATTCTAACTATAAGAAGCCATATAAGTTTAATACAAATTTATATGCTACTTTTATAAAAAGATGTTATGAGTTAACTGATGAGAATGGCAAGATAGCTATGATACATCCAAGAACTTTTATGTTTATAAAAACATTTGAAGATGTACGAAAATTTATGCTTGAAAAAACACATATAAATCTTTTTGTTGATTATAGCCTTAGTAATTTATTTGGGTCTATTATGGTTGACCCTGCTATGTATGTTTTAGAAAAAGGGATTACAACATCAAAAGATGCTTGGTTTATCTCACTTGATCAATATACAAGAACACCAAATGAGAAGTTTAAAAAAGACTTTACATTAGAAGCTCTTGATGATTACATTACAAAAAAACCAAATAAACACAACCATACAATTCCACAATCAAAACTAAAAATCATAAAATCATATCCATTTATTTATTGGATTAGTGATGAGTTTAGAGAGAAATTTGGAAGTAAAGATATGTCTTATTATTTTGCTGTAGCACAGGGGATAGCAACTGCAAATAATGATAGATTTTTAAGGTTTTGGTGGGAAAATACTGAAAGTTATAGTTTTAAAAAATTTAATAAATGGGTTCTATATTCTAAGGGCGGACCGTTTAATAAGTGGAATGGAAATTTATGGGCAACTATAAATTGGGAAAATAATGGTCAAGAAATGATAGATACAGGTAGAGCCGTTTTTAGAAATGAACAATATTATTTCAAAAAAGGTTTAACTTATACATCTACTGGTTCAAAAGGTGCATCTTTTAGAATTTTACCAGAAAATTTATTATTTGATAGTGGTGGTTCAGGAATATTTAAAACTGATAAAAAATCAACTAGTTTAGAGTATCTAATGGGATTTTTAAATTCTAAGTTAAGTAAATATATTCTTGAATGCTTAAACCCAACTGTAAATACTACTCAAGGTGATATTAAAAGAATTCCTATTGTTATTCCCAAGATAAAAAATGAGCAGTTTATTAATGATGTATCAAAATCGAATGTTGAAATAAAAAAACATTTATCTACTTTTTCTCTTATAGAGATAAACTTTAATAAATCACCACTTTATTTTAGTAATGCAAATGATCTAAAACAAAGAGTTTTAGAATATTTAAACTATGAAAACTATCTATTAACTCAAATACTTATCAATGAAGCAATTATCAATGAAGAGATATTTAAAGTTTATGAGTTGAATGAAAATGATATAAAAATGGTTCTTGATAAAGAGGGAGAAAGTATTGGTGGATTGGAAGTAGAGAGTGAGGCTAAAGAAGCCTACCTGCAAGCTTTATATCAAGAATTCACACTTAATAATATAAAAGAGTACATCCAAAATCTTCCAACAATCTCATTTGAAGAAAGTTTTAAAAGTGACATAATTTCTAAATTTGAATCACTTTATCAAAGCAATAATGATTTAGAAGAGTTCTGCATTAAAAATCAAGTCAATCCTATCAATGTTTGGTTTTGGTTCAAAAACTCTAGGATTTTACCAAAGCATAGAAAAGAAGATATTGCTTTAGAATTCTTAGCAGATATGTTAAGAGATATATTAAATGAAGATGATGATGGTATCGTGCCACTCGTGCCAAATGCAGGAGAGAAGATACTCTATGAAAGAGTACATGAAAAATTTATAGAAAAAGGCTTTTCTCAAGCACAATTTAGCTCATTTGACTCGCTTCTTGGAAAAGAAGTAAATGATTATCTAAATAATCATTTTTTCAAAGATTTTAGCGACCATCTAAATCTTTTTATGTATATGCCAAAAACACCATTTATTTGGCATCTAAGTAGTGGAGTGCATAAAGGTTTTGAAAGCTTTATTATCATCTATAAATGGAATAGAGACAATCTTCTAAGACTTAGGTCTGTATATATAGAACATAGAGAAAGAGCTTTAGAAAATAGAAAAATAGATATCCAAAATGACAATAGCCCAAAAGCTCAAAATGAAAAAGACATCATCTCCAAACAGCTAATAGAGATAAATGAGTTCAAAGCAAAAATAGATGATTTACTACAAAGTGGATACGATCCAAAACTAGATGACGGAGTAGGTAAAAACATAGCACCACTTCAAAAAAGAAAAATGCTAAGCTACGATGTTCTAAATGCAGGACAACTAAAAAAATATCTTAATGCGGATTGGTAAGATGGATACAATTTTAATAAAAACAGTACGAATAAATGGATTTAGAGGGTTGAAAAATATAGAAGTAAATCTTGAACCAACAACAGTACTTACAGGCATGAATAACTCTGGGAAAACATCTTTTTTGAAAGCACTTCAAGTTGTTTTTGGTAATAGGCAGTTTTTATCTCATGATGATTTTTATATTGAAGATAATGATTCTGTTTCTTTAATTACTATTGATGTATTAATTGTTCCTTTAAACAAAGATAACAGTAAAAACTTTTCTGAAGATTGGGAGATTTTATTAACAACAGATAGAATTAAAACAACAGCAGAGGGAGATTTTGTACCACTTAGAGTAGTTGTTAAGTATGATGAGATAAGAAATTCACCAACAGTTAAACAGTATATTTTAGAGGATTGGGTAGATTTTGAGTTTGGAGATCCAAAAAGATATTGGTATGAACTAGATAATGGAAATGAAAATTCTTTCAGATTTGAAGAAATACCATTTTTTTATATGGATGCACAAAGAGATATTTTGGAAGACATAAAATTAAAAAGTTCATATATAGGTAAAATGCTTTCAAAAATAGAATATACTCCTGAAGATATTCAAGATATTGAAAATCAAATAGAACTGCTTAACCAGTCAGCAGTAGATAAAAGTGAAATTTTAACGATTGTTAAAGATGCATTAACTGAACTAAACTCTGCGATGGATTCTACAAGTGGAGGTGTTGAAATCACACCTTTCACAAAAAAAATCAGGGATTTAAATAAAGGTCTTACCATTAATTATGGGGAAGGTAATGACAGTTTTCTCATGGAGTATCATGGAATGGGTACTAGAAGTTGGTCATCATTATTAACTTTGAAAGCTTTTATAGAGCTCTTTAATATAAACTCTTCTAAAAATGATTCAGTATTTTTTCCAATTGTTGCAATTGAAGAACCAGAATCTCATCTACATCCAAATGCACAAAAAAAACTTTATAGTCAGATTAATAATTTTATAGGACAAAAAATTATTTCTACACATTCTCCATATATAGCTTCTGCTGCAGATTTAGGAGAAGTACGAAATTTTTACAAAAATGGTATAGTAAAAATTGGTGCTTTACCAGTATCTTCATTTCTAACTGAAGATATTAGAAAAATCAATCGCCAGGTAATAAACACCAAAGGTGAGATATTTTTTTCAAAATGTTTAGTTCTAGGAGAAGGTGAGACAGAAGAACAAGCATTGCCAATATTTTTTGAAAAACACTTTAGTGGTTCATCAATTGAGTACGGTATTGATTTTATAGGAGTCGGTAGCTATGGGAACTATTTACCATTTATTAGGTTTGCAGAAGCTCTAAATATTCCTTGGTTTATTTTTAGCGATAATGATGATTCTGGAAAAGTAAAAACAAGTGTACAAAAACAATTAACAACTAGTGGTAGTACAAGACAAGAAAGTAATTGCATCGTATTTGTAAATGATGAAAACGATTTTGAAAAGCAGTTAATAAATGATGGCTTTCAAGATGAAATTAAAAAAGTTCTATTATCTTTAAAAATATATGAAAACCCACAACATGAAAGTGTAAAAAAGCCACAAGATGAAGCTGAGATAAATGGGTTGTCAAATGAAGAACTTTATGAATATCTCACAAAAGAAAAAGCGAAGTTTTCCCCTTTAGTTGCAGATGAAATAATAAATAGCGATAAAGAGCTACCAAGTAAAATTATTGATTTGTTTACAAAAGTAGCTTTAGAACTCAATATTGAGGTGCAACATGGATAATATTATACTATCGGAAAAACAAAAGACAATTGTTGAATATGATGATAAACCAATTTATGTAAAAGCAAGTGCTGGTAGTGGCAAAACTAGAGTTTTGACAGAAAGAATAAGATTTCAATTATCTAAAACAAAAAAGAAAATTCTGGCTTTGACTTTTACAAATAAGGCTGGCGAAGAGATAAAAGAAAGGCTTGAAACACAAAAAGTTGATATAAAAAGTAGATTGTTTGTTGGAACATTCCACAGTTTTTGTCAATATGTTCTTGAAAATCATGGTAGTTCTATTGGCATATCTCAAATGCCACATATTTTTGAAAATGATAAAGATAGAATAGAGCTCATATCTCAAGCAATTGAGCAAGTGCCTACATACTATGAATCATATCAAAATAAAAGTGTAAAAGAAAAAAATGATTTTAAATATAGAGCATTAAATTTTATATCAAAAGTTAAAAGAGAACTTATTACAGACTCAGAATTTCATAATCATACAGAAGATGAAAATATTATACTACTTTATCAAACTTATCAAGAGATTCTAAGATCACAAAATGCTATAGATTTTGACGATTTACTATTACTAACTTATCAACTGTTTATTGAGTTTTCCAATATATCTTCTTTATATAGAAGAAGTTTTTATTCAATTTGTGTAGATGAAGCACAAGACTTGAATAATGCACAATATAATCTTCTATTGGCTTTATGTGGTACTGATTTTAAAAACATCATGATGGTTGGTGATCCTAAGCAGTCAATTTATCATTTTAACGGATCATCTTCAGACTATATGGATAAAGAGTTTGTAAAAGATTTTAATGCAAAAACTTTTGAGCTAAATGAAAACTACAGATCTTCCAAAAAAGTTATAGAAGCAGCTTCAAAAATTATATCAATGAATAATCAAAATACTATTTCAAAAACAGTATATGATGGGGATTTTCAGTTTCTAGAATGTAATGATGAACTTACAGAAGCTAAATGTGTTGTTGATAAAATTAAATTACTTATAAATCAAAAAACTAACCCAGATATAGAGGGAACAATTTCGCATGAAAAAATAGTTGTTTTGGCAAGAAACAAATATGTTTTTAAAAACTTAGAAGAACAACTTCAAAAAGAAGGAATACCATATCATTATAAAATGACAGGTGCTTCTATCAAGTTTGAGTCAAAACTTATGAATATTTTTGACTTAAAGCTAAAAATAAAATTGAATCCTCTTGATTTATTGCATAAAAAACATTTAGAAAAATTAATAAAAAAAGATTTATTTATGCTGATTGAAATAGATAATTTATTATCAGAGTTAAAAGATGATGGAAGTAATCTAAAAAGTTTGTTTGGCAAGCTTATAGATAAAATTAACGGCACTGTTTTTGAGGATGAAAACGATAAGACTATGGTTATTAATGATATTAATGAGCTTTTAAGTCATTGGAATAAGTATGCAATAAGTACTGATAAAAAATCGTTATTACAATTTAAAAATTTCATGGCACTAGGAAAAACAAGCACAATTGTCGAAAGTCAAGGTATTACACTAAGTACAGTGCATACAATGAAAGGGCAAGAGTTTGATATAGTTTTCATAATTGGTATGGATGATGGTACTTTCCCTGATTATCGAGCTGTGCAAAATGGTGGTATTGAAATGGAACAAGAAAAAAATAATTTATATGTGGCATTTACGAGAGCTAAAAGATTTCTATATGTAACATATCCTCTTCAAAGAACAATGCCTTGGGGTGGTATAAAACACAGATCCAAATCAAGACTTTTAAAAGATTTTGTAGTTGAAAACAATAAATAATAATAAAAAAAGAGACTAAAATATGATTGATAAGTGGTTTAAAAAAGATATAGAAAAAGTTTTAAAAAATAAAAATATCATCGTTTTAATAGATGAATCAAGAAAAGCTCAGTTTCTTATTGATAGATTAGATACTGATATAAAAGAATATATAGCAAATGATGAGATAGAAGAGTTAAAAGTCAAGTATCATATAGAAAAAGAAGCTCCATTAAACCAAAAAGTCATTATATACACGCACACATCAAAAGATAAATTAAAATTTATACGAGAGTATTGTGAAACAGATGGAAATATTGAAATTAAAAGTATTCAAAATTACATTAAACAAAAAATATTTGAAAATTTAAAAGAAAATATAAATCTAAGTGACCAAGAACTTTTAAGTGCTGCAAAAAACAGTATAGGAAAAGATGAACTTTACTGGAGAAGTTTGATAGCTGGAACTGGTGGGATATTTGACTTGGAAAAAGAGTTATTACCTTTTGTTCATTCCCCAAATACATTTATAAAACGATATGATCCAGATACGAAAATGGAGTTTTATAAAAAAGTTAACGAATATTTACAACAACAATATGTTGACAAACCTGCTACAACTTTAGCTAGTGAAGTTGTAAATCATATTTTAGATGAACTTCTTACAAACAAGCTGGATAACTTATCTAAATCAGTTTATACACAATGGCTTGATTCTAAAGAGTATGGAGCTAGCTTTGATGAATATATAAAAAAATACAAAGTTGATGATTCATTAGATATATGGCATGTAAGTCCTTCACACCCTTTTAGTGAAATAGATATTAAATGCCTAAAAGAGATAGGTGAAAATATAAATAACAGTACAAAAATTATTAATTATTTAGCAAAAATAAATCAAAGAGCTCAAAATAAAGAAGCTAAAAAACTAGAGATTACTTTTTGGAAAGATATAAAAGTACTGTTAGAGTTTGATCAGCAGCAAATAAGTAGTATATCTTCTATTGATGAGTGTATTGATTTTTATATATCAAAGCTTTATAAAGTTGACCAATCTATTAGAGCTTTATATACAGAGTTTATAGACAATGAATCTGTACTTACTAATTATCAAGAGTATTATAAAAACTTAATGAGTCTGTTTTTAGATAAATGGTTTACATATTTACCAGAGTATCAACAAAATCAGACTGGTAAATTAAAAGAGATAATAGAATCAAATGATGAAAAAACAGCTATCATCGTTGGAGATGGTGTGACTTATGAAATTTCTCAAAATGTATCGTTATTAGTTTCAAAAGAATACACACAAGAAAATAATTATATTTTAGTTGACACCCCTTCAATTACTGAAAATAATATGAGTCAAATATATGTATCAAGTGGAGAGATTTTTAAAACTCTAAGCGATAGAGAGAAGTTTTTAGCAAATGAGTTAAGCAATAAAAATATTGGCTTTGTATATCTTGATAAAATAGATGAAGATACTCAGTTTGATTACTTAGTTTGTCAATATAAGGACATAGATGAACTTGGCGATAAAATGAATAACAAAGCATTGAAATATTTTTCAGATTCTGAAAAATACTTTGCTGAAAAAATAGAATTTTTACTAAGCAATGGATATAAAAAAGTATATCTCATTACAGACCATGGATTTGTATTGACTGGACATATAAAAGAGCATGA
>Ga0256828_1002325_pt1 | contig 11366 bp, 13 predicted proteins | sample CV88metaG_FD_185993 | JGI IMG/M metagenome (GOLD analysis project Ga0256828, IMG submission 185993) | Hydrothermal vent microbial communities from East Pacific Rise, Pacific Ocean - CV88 | ecosystem: Environmental > Aquatic > Marine > Hydrothermal vents | place: Pacific Ocean: East Pacific Rise... | reverse complement strand
ATTACATCCACATACTACAATGAAACAAAAAAAAGAGCAGTAACAGATGTAAATTTAAACTTTGAGGTTCATCACCCTTTCCCTTTTGAGAATATAGGTGGATTTATGGGCCTTGATGGAACCAAAAAGTTTAGAGTGCCAATTTTAAGAAACATTTCTAAAACTGCACCATATTTTCACAATGGGGCAGTAAAAACATTGCGTGAAGCTATTTCTATTATGGCAATTAACCAGATTGGGGTGAAACTTACACCAACACAACTCGACAACATAGAAGATTTTTTAAAGTCTTTAGATGGAAAGCTTGTTGATTTTGGCTTTTAGTTTTCCAGCATTTGAAATGCTTCATCAATACTTGAAGCTTTTTGAGCAACAAACATATATACAGCAGCATTGAGCTTTGCAAGTTTTAAGTACTCGTCAGATGGATTTCTTAGTTGTTCAAGAGAATCCTCAAGAGTAATTGTCTCCCAAGATTTTTCATAATTAATCCCATAATGATGAGGATCTATAATAAACTCTTCAATATCATCTTTTTGAGCAATCCATAGACGTCCCTTACTAAAAAGTTCAGGAGTACCTTCATTGCCTTGAATAAGGGCAAATCTTTTATACCTCTGTGAAAATATTTCTACATACTTTTTTACATAAGGTTTATGAAATACACCAGTGATTGCATATTCACTATTTGCAACTAGTGGAAGTTTTTCTATAGTATTAAATGCAGATCTTAGTCCAAGCTTCATGCGTATATCTGTTAGTTCGTGCATTTTATGAAAAAACTTTGCTCTATCAAAAAAATGGATATTTTCTTCAAGTTCTATCTTTGTGCAAATATCTTTTGTCGTGATGCCACCTTTTGCAGGTTGTTGTTTGTCACCAATCACAACTAGGTTTAGATTAGCATCTTTAAGTACCTTTGCCACAAGAGGAAAAATGTACGGATTTTTGGCTTTGCCATCAAATGGATAGCCAAGTTCTATGGAATTTTCAACTGTTTGCTTTGTAATGTACTTATCACACGCAGATAATGCACCCTGAAACTCTTCAATGGTCTCAGGTTTTAATCTCCATCCTAGTAAAAATGCAGCTATCTGCTCACTAGGTACACTTTGTTCTAAAACCTGTGTCATCATATCTTGAGCTTCATCAAAGCTCAAGTCTCTGTTTCCTTTTGGACCTGTTCCTACAGCATGAATGTATTTAAAAAAATCCATTATTTGTTAAGTTCTTCTAAAATTGCATCTTCTAAACTACTATTATGTGGAGAAATAGAAAAAGCTTCTTTATTGAATACAATAGTTACAGCATCAGAATCACCATTATGAGTCTTTTCAGCAATTAAAGTATTTGGCTTGAATTTAGTCATTTTCCATCCAGCTTCTTCTCCAGCCTTATAAATACCATTATATACTTTCTTTTGAGTAAGTGTTTTATTTAGGTATGTATAGTTTTCTGTTTTCATGTCATGGGAACTTGGAGAGGTACCTGCACAACCTAAAAGTAAAACACTTAATGCGGATGCTAGAGACAAACTTAGTAATTTTTTCATAATTTACCCTTTGTAAAAAAAATTTGGAATAAAAAGATATCCCCTAATATGATATAATAATTAGTATAAATATATATTGAATAAAATAGGATTTAAATGACACAGCACGATATTGTAATGATTTTAGTATTTACCTTCCCAATGTTTCTTTTTACAGTCTATCCAGGAATTTGGATGAGTAATTTTTTAGAAAAAAAGTATCAGATATCTGAATCAAAAAAAAGAACAGTAATGGTTAGTATTACCTTTATCGGTGCATTGATACTCTCTTTGTTACTTTATTACGTTTAAGGATTTTACATGTATAAATTTTTTCTCTTATTTTCATTAAGTTTCATCTCTTTATTTGCTCAAAATATTGCTTTGGAAGCGTTTTTAAATAAAAACTATGACAAAGCTTTTGAATTGTATTCAGTAGAAGCAAAGAAAGGTGATGCAAAAGCACAAAGTGCATTGAGTTACTTGTATCTTCATGGCTTGGGCACAGAGGTAGATAAGGAAAAATCAAGAGAGTTCTTAGTCTTATCTGCAAAAGGTGGTTATGCCAATGCTCAATATGATCTAGGGATGAATTATCTCATAGGAAATAATGTCAAAGAAGATCATAAAAAGGCTTTTGAATGGTTGAGTAAGGCAGCAGAACAAAATCATGCCGATGCACAGTATAACTTAGCACTTATGTACTACAATGGGGATACAGTTGAGGTGAATGTAGTAAAAACAGCGGAACTCTTAGAACAAGCTGCTCTACAAGATCATAAAAAATCTAAACAAATAGTAGGTGTAATATATATGCAATCACTTAAATTTGATAAGGCAGAAAAATGGTTAAAATTAAATGCCCAAGAGGGCGATTTAAAAGCACAAGAGCTTTTAAAAGAGATTGAAGAAGCTAAAAAGAACTAACTAAACCATTGAAGTTGTTCTCTTAGTTCAACCACCTTACCAACAACGATAAGTGCAGGAGTAGGGACATCTTTAGCTTTTTGTACTATATCTTCTAATACCCCAACTACAACCGTTTGATCTTTAGTTGTGCCTTTAGAAATTACTGCGACAGGGCAGTGTGGATCTTTTCCTATCTCTATAAGTTTCTTACTTATCTTTTCAAGGTTATGTAAGCCCATTAAAAAAACGATTGTATCATCTGTTTTAAAATTTTCCCATGGAATCTGAGAAACCTTTTTATCTGGTGATTCATGTCCTGTAACAACACGGAAACTTACAGCAACCCCTCTATGCGTAACAGGGATACCAGCATAGGCTGGTACGCTAATCGCCGATGTGATTCCAGGGATTATCTCAAATGAAAGTCCTTTAGAAGAAAGGTGTGCTGCTTCTTCACCACCTCTTCCAAATACGAAAGGATCTCCACCTTTTAATCGTACTACAACATCATGTTTAAGTGCATTTTGATAAATTACCTCATTTATATCATCTTGAGGCATACTATGTCTACCATCTTCTTTCCCTACATAAACAAATTCACAGCCATTTTTTGCCATTTTTAAAATCTCTGGATTTGCAAGTCTGTCATAGATAATAACATTTGCTTCACTAATTACTCTTGCAGCTTTTAGCGTGAGTAGTTCAATATCGCCTGGTCCTGCACCTGTTAAGTAAATCTTTGACATTATTCTTTCCCTTCGTAAATAAATATACCTGATGGCTTTTTAATCGTTAATATTTCTCGATTTATCCACCATCCTTTTGTTGTGTTAAGTACTACCACTTTATTTGTATCATTTACAGATACATAAAGATTTGGTTTTTCTTTTGACCATCGTACATGAAGTACTTTTCCATCAAATTCAAAACGTTTAATTATTTTTAATGTTTTTGTATCGATGATTTGAATAACTGGAAATTTCTTTCCACTAAAGGTTACTGCTAAGTACTTTTTATCTGGTGAAAGAGATGTAAATACTGGCATACCTTCTGTTTCAATAGCTTTAATAAATTTAAAATCTGGTGTATAAACAAAAACTTTATTGTCTCCAACAGCTGGAATGAACACATTTGAATTGCTAATAGACCAAAAACCAAAATGTGGTACCTTGAGTACAGGTTTTCTTTCATCTAGTTTTAATTGAATTTTTTTGAATTTCATACTTTTTAAATCGACAACACCAAACCAAGGACTTTTGAAAAAACCATTAATATATTTGTCATCTTTTATCATTGCATCAAAAGGCATAACTCCAACATCTTTAAACTCTTTAAAAAGTTCAAATTTTGGATTTCCTTTTCCTTCAGTGATATCCTGGTATATAGCAATGGCATCATTGTCCATTTCAGAAAAGATAAGATAATTTTTATAAATCTTAATCCCTACATTACGAGATCCTGTTTTTATTTTTTGAAGAGGTTTTAGATCTCTGGTAAGGATATCAACACTTTTATCGTCATAGTTTGCAACAGCAACATAGTGGTCATTGATTACAAAACCTATGGCACTTTTACTTGTTTTATATTCATTTAACTTTTTCTCAGTTTCAGGGTTAAATCTTACGATATAACCATCACGACTAATGAGATAGCCATCTTTTTTGTAGAATTTAATGACACCATGATTCATATTGTGCATATTTAGCATATGATTACTAGGTAAACCATTTTCTATAACAGCTACAGAACTACTTTCTCTCTCAACAACAAAGAATTTTTCTTTTGCACTTACATGTGTATATAAAGATGCCACTAATGTAGCAGCCAAGATTAGTTTTTTAAGCATTTATTTATTTCCTCTTTCTTCTTTCGTTAGGTAACATGAAGGGTCTTCTTCCCATAAGTCACCACTAATTGCATATGCTCTAGCGCGACTACCACCATTACATATATCTATCTGTTTACAATCACTACAAATCCCTTTTATTTGATTTCTAGGATGAATACGAAGTTCATCTAAAAGTGAACCACTTTGCCAAACCTCTCCAAAATCTTGGTTGATAATATTTCCTACAATAAGTGGAAAAAATGGATCAGGTCGTACATCTCCCTCTGAGTTGATATTTAAAAGTTTTCTACCTGCTGAATTACCACCCCATTTTACAAGTCTCTCTCTCATTTTATCTTTAAGTTCTGGATATTTTATACTAAATTTATTTAAAAACATTACAGCATCCATTTCCATGTTACCTGTAACTATCTCAATGTCTCTTCCATCTTCATAGTACTCAAATGCTTTATTTAGTATGAAATCTACAGCCTTACGTCTTTGCTCTTTTGTTAAATCCATTTTTAGATTATCAAGACCACGACCTGAATATACAAGATGCGAGATGTAGATTTTTGGAATATTATGCTTTTCAACTAAATCAAAGATATATTCTAAAGAGTTAATTGTATCTTTAGTCATTGTAAAACGAATACCAACTTTTGCACCAGTTTCATTAGCGAGTAAAACGGCTTTAAGTGTCTCTTTAAATGCACCCTTAAGACCACGGAAATAATCATGTGTTGACTCGTCTCCATCTATACTTACTCCCACATAGTTAAAAGTGTCAGTGATTTTTTTGATATTTGATTTTGTAAAATAAAGTCCATTACTAGAGAGATAAGTAATAATGCCATTTTCTTTACAAAAATCTGCAATCTCAAAAAGGTCTTTACGTGTAAGGGGCTCTCCCCCTGAAAAGATGATGAATTTTACACCATTCTCTTTCATCTCTAAGATGGTTTTTTTGATTTGCTCTGTAGTGAGTGTATCTACTTCATCAAGAGTTGATTTTGAGTAGCAATGAAGGCATGAAAGATTACAACGATTTGTAAAGTTCCAAATGGCGATACTACCATCTAAAACTCTTTCTTTTTTACTTTCAACAACAGATGATATTAAATTAGATAGGCGAAACATTATTTTCCTTTTTGCTCAAGTATATAGTCTGTGATGGCATTAAGTTCATCATTAGATAGGTGAAGTTGTGTCATTACACTTCTTTTATAGCCAAAACTTTTATACATCGATTCTGGAGAAAGTATGTAAGCCATTATCTCAGATCTAGTTCTTGTTTTTGCAATTTGATTAAAGGGAGGCCCAAATGCCATAGCAGTTTGATGGTGACAACCCCAACAGTATGTTTCAAATACTTTTTTCCCATCTAGCTTTTGTGCAAAAGCCATAGAAGAAAAAAGTAAAATAAGGATTAGAAAATTCTTCATAGTATCTCTTTGTAGGTGTATATTTTTATTATAACATAAGAAAATATCTTTTTATTATTATAAGTACTCTTTATGGAAAATTATTTGATATATATCAAGGAAAGAAGGAAGTCTCCCTCAAAGAGAGGGAGAAAAGTGCTTATGCACCAGGAATTGATTGACGGTGTTCGATTGAGTATGTAAAAGTTGGAGTTGTTAAACCTTTAATATATTTAACAAATTTTCCAGTTTTAGCTTCATAGATACCGATACGACCAGCATTCCACTCAGAAACCATTGTCCAATGACCATGATTTGCTGGTTCAGCATGTAATATTCTAGGAACTACAACTTTACCATTTTTATCTTTTACAGTTGGAACATTCCAGCTATAAAGAACTTTATGCGTAACAGGATCAGTAATAGTACCTTTTTTAGTACCAACAGTTAAAATTCTATCTGTTTCTAAAGTTTGTTTATTGATAAGATAGATTTTATTCCAGTTCGCTGGTCCACCGAGTACACAATCTGACCAGATAAATGGAGTATGTTCACTTGTACCAACAAAGAGGCCACCACCAGCAGTTCTAACATGTGCTACAACATCCCAAGCACTATCCCAGATAACTACATCACCAACATTCATACTATTTGTAGCATAAAGTTGACCATATCTTTCGTTATACCAAGATGAACCTTGACCTGGATGCGGCTTGCTTCCTGGACCCGTATATACTTTTGCAACAAGTGATTTAGTTTTAAAGTCAACTACACCCATAACATCAGAACCTTGTGATGCTTGCATTAAGTAACGACCAATTTCTTTACCTTCATTTTCAAAACCATCATGAAGAATTTTACCAATATTTGGAATATCTCCTACGATTGGGTAGTTAGGTTTAGAATAATCTACGATATAAACATGACCAGCATCTTTAAGTGCAAATGCAATGTATGGACCATATGGAGTGTCATAGATACCAGCAACACGAGAAGAACCGATGTTACCATCCATATCAATTACACTTGATGTAGGATAAACTTTTAATGGTTCTAACGTCATAGCATCCATAAGAATAGCACCACCTGGCACATAGTTTCCTGCCATTAGGTATTTACCATCTGGAGAAACTGCTAGACCACGTGAATCAGATCCAACTTGAACTTCAGCAATTTTTTGTTGTCCTTTTGATGCAAGGTCAAACATAGTTACTAAACCTGAACGAGAGATTGAGTAAGCATAACGTGGTTGACGTTTGTTTGTTACAGTCACGTGTACAGCAAAACCTGCTGGATGGCGTGAAAGTATTTTACCTGTAGTACCATCAACGAAAGTAACACGTTCTGCATCACGTTCTGTAACAAAACAGATATCAGTAACTTTTTTAACATCTACAGCATGAGGATACTTCTTCATTAAAGCTGTTCTGTCATTAAGTTTTTTCCAACCTTTTGTTACAGCATCAAGAGTAAGAACTTCAATTTTCTTACCTTTGAAATGTTGTAAGTAATCAACCATTTTTTGAGCATCTGCTTTATTCATTTTTTCTGAGAATGGAGGCATTGCAGTACCAGGACGACCATTTAAAATCACTTCAGCTAATGTGTAAGCATTAATCTTTGCAATTTTTTCTGGACGTAAATCTGCACCAACACCACCTTCATGGTTTGGTCCATGACATCCTTGACATTCTTTTTCGAACATTTTTTCAACATTCATACTTGATGTACCAGCAAAAAGCCCAGTAGATACTACTGCAAGTGCAGCAACAGAAATAACTAATTTATTCAATTTCATTTTGTCTCCTTTATGAAAAGATAAATTAAACCCTTATAAAAAGGGTTTAAAAACTATTCTTCGTTTTCTAAACGTTTTTTCTCTTGGAAGTAAATCCAAATCATAGGTAATATGATTACCGTATGAAGAAAAATCGTTAGTGTTAGTGGACCTTGGTTGAGCCAGCCAAAAAAGCTAGGTACAACGTCTGTAAATGGTTCAAACATAATATCTCCTTATCTTTCGTGAACTGAGCTTTTGCCAGTTGTAAGTAAATCTTTAGTTAAAAGTAAAAAACCTAGGAATGTAACAACACCCATGATTAGTCTCCAATCCATAGCCTGTGTAAACCACATACCACTTTGTCCATCAAAGTATCCAGCCCATGTAGCACCCATTTGTGCACGTGAAACGATTACTTGAACATATCCAGCGATTGTTAAAGAGATTGTCATCCCAATAACACCGAAGTTTATTAAACTAACAGACCAAAGAGAAGCTTTAGTATGATTCATAACTTTGATACCATTAACACCTTGAATTGCAATATACATCATACCAATTAGAATAGTTGCATAAGCACCAAAGAACGCTAAGTGTCCGTGAGCCGATGTAAACTGTGTACCATGTGTATAAAGGTTTATCTGTGGTAATGTGTGGAAGAATCCCCAAATACCAGCACCTAAGAAGTTACCAAATGCATTAAGAACAAACCATGTAAATGCTGGTTTATTGTTAATAACTGATTTAACATTATCTTCATCTGTATGCTCAGCATTCATCTCTGCACCCTGCGTTTTACCCCAGTCATAAAGAACATGGATAAACATTGCAACAAGTGGTAAAGGTTCTAGTGCTGAGAAAAGTGCACCAATTTCCCACCAGTACTCAGGTGTACCAATCCAGAAATAGTGATGTCCAAGACCTAAGATACCTGAGCCAAATAGCATTGCAACTTCGATCCATAACCACATTTCAACAACTTTACGGTGTGCACCAATCATAGTAATTAAACCATAAGCAGCGATAGCACCAACGAAAACTTCCCAAGTAGCTTCAACCCAAAGGTGAATTACCCACCACCACCAGTATTGATCAACTGAGATATTATCTGTAAAGAACATACCTGCTAAGTAAAGACCAGCAAAAGCAATCATATCTGCCATAAGTACAGTTACGATACCTGAACGGTTACCTTTAATACCAGTTAAGAAAAGATTCGCAACAAAACCAAGAGCAACAACAACGATACCCCAGTCAGCCCAACGAGGAGCTTCAATGTACTCACGACCTTCAGTAATAAACCAGATAGTTGTATCATCTGCTGGACCAACTTGAATAAATAGATAAACTAATACAACCACAACAATTGCAGCAGCAAAAATCCAAAATAAAAGTTTTCCAATTTTAATTCCAACTGTTTCAATTCCTGTTTCATCTGGTAGTAACCAGTAAACAGAACCAAACATTGCAAAAACCATCCATACAACGAGTGCATTAATGTGTAAAATTCTTGCTATTGAAAAATCTAGGATTTCAAAAAGAAAACCTGGCATTACATATTGAATAGCGGCAACTAAACCAAAAAGGAGTTGCGCACCAAACAGAATAAAAGCAAAAGTAAAATACCATGTTGCAAGTTGTTTTGATTCACTTCCAACACCTGTTAAATGATTATTTGCCATGAACTGCTCCTTGCATTTTTCCAAAGTTTCTAGGGAAACCATTTGTATCTATAGATGACATATGTTTTAAAAACGCTACTAAACCTTTTGCTTCTTCCGCTGTAATACCAAGATCTGGCATTGAACGTGCATGAGTTGCATATTCAGAAGGATGCTGTAAAAATTCTGCCATCGCTTCTTCTTTAGTAGGCTTATTAGTAACAGCCATCATAGTACCATCGTTCCATGCTGGGTCTAACCAAGCTTTTGTAAGATCTGGTGCATAGTAAGCTCCATTTCCTAAAAGTGTATGACAATCCATACAGTTTTTTGCTTGTGAACCTAGTTTTCCAAGATGGAGTAGTGCACCTGCTTCATCTTCGTTCCAGTCATCACGACCAAAAAACTTTTCTTTTTCACCAATTACTGGTACTTCATGTCCACGCTTGTCGTCCATTTCGTAAGTAATTTTATAATTAATAACAGTAGGTCCTGGAACCCTTTTTGTTACGCCTGCTTGTAAATCTGCATCATTCCCCATAGAAATTTGTGCTGACGTATCAAACGTCAACCAAATTAATAAAAGTGAAGCAAAACCTGAAACCCATGCTGCTGAACGTTGCCAGAAGCGATTGTCACTCCAAACGGATTTATTAGCCACTATATCCTCCTAATTAATATATCAATGTTCATTTTTTTCATGAACTTGATCTTGCATGTAGTAGACTGCATGGGGCAAAAGTAAATACCCAATCATTGCAACTACCAAAGCCTTAGCAGTAAATTCACCTACATGCATTAGACTCCCCATGACATATAAACAATAGGCCGTTAAAAGCCAAAATATGTAAGCCAATGGCATAAACCAAGACTTTAACATTTTGACCTTCACAGCGGTGTATATCCCAACATAAAAACCTCCAAAAAATAACACAAGTGCAGAAGAGATAAAGATAGGTAAAAAATCATCTAGTGCGATTTCTGGTCTGATTACAGATGGATCTATCATTATATTTTCCTTACAAAATTGTATTAATATTTTAGAATCGTTTGAATTTTATTATATTTTTGAAGAAGTAGTATTGATATAAATCAATACAAAATTTGATTTATATCAATTTATAATTTGAAATGTCGTCTATAAGGGCATCTAAGTGGGTTTTGTACTCTTCAAGAAGTGTGATGTAACTTTTTTCATTTGTGTCGTCAAGAGCCAATTTAATCTCAGAAGCAATTTTATTGAGTGGTTCAGCACCAATATTTGCAGAAAGCCCAACAATATCAAGAAGAAGTTTATTTGCTGCGTCTAATTGATGTGCATGTAAAAGCTCTGAAAGCTTTTGTGCTGAATCTCCATAATCTTTTACAAAGTCATCTAAAATTTCATGGTATAAAGATTCATCTCCTCCACATACTTCAAGCCCTTTGTCTCCATGAAGTTCTTTTGTCATAATAACTTCTATCTCATCTTCATCAGATCTTTGGATATCTCCTGAATAAGCATAGAGAATGTCGTAGAGGTCTGTCATTCTTAAAGGTTTTTCAAGATGCTCTTGCATTCCTGCTTCTGTCATCTTTTTAATATCATCTGCTGCTGTGTCACCACTTAACGCAACTACTAATATATGATCATACTTAGGATTTGCACGAATGATTCTAGTTGCTTCAAAGCCATCTACTCTAGGCATGTGAGCATCCATAAGAATGAGTAAAAAATTATCATCTTTTTCGAGTATATCCAATGCAACTTGCCCATCATCTGCTATTACTATCTCTATACCAGAATCAGCAAGTAAACCTTGAATTACCTTTTGATTGATTAAATTATCTTCTGCAACTAGAATTCTGCTACCTGCAAATTCTTTAAAATTCTCTTTTGTAATCTTGTCGTGTGAAGGAACTTCTCTTTTAATTATTTTAGATTTATTTTGTTCTTGCGTTGTATCAACTTCCTTTTCTGATTCTTGAGTTACTTCCCCGAAACTGCCTTCTTCTTCCCCCTCAAGATTGACATCTTCGTCAAACTCATCTTTAATCTCTTGTGGGATATCATATTCGTCAATAACTTCCTCCTCTGTTTGGGGAACCGTTAGGACCTCTTTTATACCTTCTATATTTGAAGGTGTTCTTTCCTCTTTTTTGTTTACTTTAATTTTAAAAACTAGGTAGGCAACCGAGACGATTAAAAGAGCAATAAGACCGAAAATTTCTGTTTGATATTCACTAAACATGT
>Ga0256828_1002323_pt1 | contig 11374 bp, 12 predicted proteins | sample CV88metaG_FD_185993 | JGI IMG/M metagenome (GOLD analysis project Ga0256828, IMG submission 185993) | Hydrothermal vent microbial communities from East Pacific Rise, Pacific Ocean - CV88 | ecosystem: Environmental > Aquatic > Marine > Hydrothermal vents | place: Pacific Ocean: East Pacific Rise... | reverse complement strand
GCAAACCAGTCACGTGGAGGCATATTTTCGTGTGATTTTTTAAATGCTTCACTTTGTGTATATGCTAAAAAGCTTGGCATATCATTCCAGATAGTCTCAATTACGAACATATTGTTCTCAGCCATATGGGGAATCGATTTTGGTGCAAGGATTTTCATACTTGAAAAACCGGGTTGGCTTGAGATATCGTGCTTTGCCATCGCCTCTTTGAGGTGTGTTGTATACTCATCAAAAAACTCTTCTTTAATTGGAAACTTTGTTAAAACTGTAATCATTTATAAATCCTTAATTATTTCTTTCATTGAAATAGTAGCACTTATAGATAACTGCTTGGCAAACTCTCTATTGCTTTTTTGACAAGAGAGGAGAGTGGGGCTTGATCACTTTTATCGAGTTGGATCCAGCTTACATTGTGTGGTATCTCTTGGAGATGGTAGAGTTTTACGGTGAGTCTGTACTTTGTATAGGAGTGTTTAAAACTTGTAAGAAAATCATCTTCTATTGGGTCAATACTTGGGAGTTCTAACATGCCCTTATACATTTTTCCTGCTGATGGAACGAGGGCGATTTTTTTCTCTTTGACTGCGATCCCATAAAAGAGATCCATCGCTTCATATTGTGTTTTTTTTGTTTGGGTGTAGAGCTCAGGCTCCTCTTTTCCCTGACACTCTGCATTGAGTGGGCAGATCGTACATTGTGGATTTTTAGGGGTACATAGAAGTGATCCAAGATCCATCAGTGCCAAGTTATGTGCGCGTGGCTCTTTTTCGTTAAGAATCTTTGCTCCTGAGAGATGTAGGGCTTTTTCATTGGGATTAAGGAGTGCATAGAAGCGTTTTATAACGCGTTTGATGTTGGTATCGAGCACAACTACATTTTGATGGTAGCCAAAGGCACAGATGGCACTGGCTGTATAGCTTCCAATCCCTGGCAGTTTTAAAAGCTCTTCATAACTTTGTGGTAGTGCATCTGGGCAGAGTTGTGCAGTTTTATGCAGGTTACGTGCGCGGGAGTAGTATCCAAGACCGCTCCATGCAGCGATAACTTCTTCCTCTTTTGCAAGAGAGAGGGCTTTGAGCGTTGGAAACTTTGCTAAAAATTGTGGGTAGTACTCATCACGTACACGATTGACCTGTGTTTGTTGTAGCATTATTTCGCTGAGGTAGATATGGTAGATATTTTCTGTATTTCTCCATGGCAGTTCATGGCGTCCATATGTTTTATACCACTCTAGCAGATTTGTTTGCATACAGATATCTCTCTTGATTTTTTGGATGAATTATAACGAATCTTAGATCATTTGTGATGATTTTGGAAACAAGCATATTTTAGATATAATTTAAAATTAGAAAAGAAATAAGGCTAGGTTATGAAAAAAATATGTTTGTTTTTACTTATGAGTACATTAGGGTTTAGTTTACTGCATGCTAAAAATTTGTCTAAAAAAGAGGAAGAGACTTTAAAAGCTAAGCATGTAAAAGAGCAGATGGAACGTGAGAAGAAGTTTGCAAAAGAGCAGAAGTTTTATCAGGGCAAGGAGTACGATCTCTCAGCAGAGAAAGTAGATCCTAAAGATTTAGATTCAGTTCATGAAATAGAGCCTGAAAATGATTTTGACATGACAGATGTCTACAGGGATGATATCTAGTTATCATCCACTGCATGTGCAAGTACTGCTTTGGCAATACGTGAGAGTGTCTCATCTTTGCCAAGTACTGCCATAACCACATCAAGACCCGGTCCGCTGAGTCTGCCAAGAAGTGCAACACGAAGCGGTTGACCAATCTTTCCAAAACCTATCTCCATCTCCTCAACAACTTTTTCCATTACATGGTGATAATCACTTGGAAGGTGTAGCTCTTTTGCCTCTTCAAGTCTGTTTGCAAAGACTTCAAGTACTTCAATAGCATTGCCTTTGAAGGCTTTTTTAGATGCTTTTGGATCGTACTCTGTTGGTGCTGTAATGACTTCATTGATAAGCTCTGCCAGCTCTTTAAGTGTTTTTGCACGCTCTTTAAGGGCATCTAAAAGGATCTCTTTTTTATCGTGAGAACTTAGCATAACACCAAAATCAACTAAAAGTTCTGCAAGCTTTTCATTTGGTGTGTTTTTGATATAGTGGGCATTGAGCCAGTCCAGCTTTTCAGTGTTGTAGATAGAAGCTGATTTGTTGATATCTTTTGGATCAAAGAGCTCTTTCATCTCATCCATAGAGAAGATCTCCTGATCACCATGACTCCAGCCAAGGCGTACAAGAAAGTTGAGCAGTGCTTCAGGAAGGTAACCCATCTCTTTATATGCCATAACATCAGTTGCACCGTCACGCTTAGAGAGTTTTTTACCCTGTTGGTTATGGATCATCGGTACATGGTAAAACTTTGGTATATCAAAACCGAGAGCTTCATAAACAACTATCTGTTTTGGTGTGTTTGAGAGGTGATCATCTCCACGAATAACCTCATTGATACCCATTAGAGCATCATCAACAGCTACAACAAAGTTGTATGTAGGACTACCGTCAGCTCTAGCGATTACAAAATCATCCAAGATATCTTCTGCTTGAAAGACTACATCACCCTTAACTCCGTCATGAACAACGATCTCACCGCTTAGTGGTGCTTTGATACGGATAACCGGCTCTACACCCTCTGGAGGAGTGCCATCAAAGTCACGGTATCTGCCATCATACTTTGCACGCTGTTTGTTTGCCATCTGCTCTTCACGTAGAGCATCCAGTTCCTCTTTAGACATATAGCATTTGTATGCTTTACCTTCATCAAGAAGCTGTTTTATATATTTTGCATAGATAGCATCACGTTTGCTTTGGTATGTGATCTCACCATCTGCTTCAAGTCCAAGCCAATCAAATGCTTTTAAGATAGCTTCTGTAGCTTCTTCGGAGTTTCTTTTTTTATCTGTATCTTCGATACGCAGAACAAATTTTCCATTGTTTTTTCTAGCCCAGAGATAAGAAAAAAGTGCAGTTCTCAATCCTCCGATATGTAGGTATCCGGTAGGAGATGGAGCAAAACGAGTAACAACCATTGTAAGCCTTTGTAATATAATTGATGGAATTTTAGGCTATTGTTGGTTAAAGGTTGGTAAAATATCATCTAATAGTAGATATAGGGATAAAAATGATTAAATTAATTTTAGGGCTTTTCATCATAGTGGTAAGTTTAAGTGCAAAAGTCTATGATGGTGTAGCAATAGTAGTAGAAGATAAAGCAATAACACTGCTCGATATTAAAAAAGAGATGCAAACTAATCATATAGATGCAAAAAAAGCAGCGGATCTTTTGATCCGTAAAAAACTAGAGAGTATAGAGATAAAACAACGTGGTATTACTGTGACATCTTCAGAAATTTATGATGATATCAAGAAAATGGCTGAGCGTAACCATATGACAGTGAATGAGTTTTATGATGCTGTGCGTGAAGCAAATGGCTTGACTTCTGCAGAGTTAAAAGAAAAAATTCGTCAAAAACTACTCTCTCAAAAACTTTATAGTGCTATTTCGATGAGTTCTATGAGTGAACCAACAGAGAGTGAAATAAAAGATTATTATGAGTTACATAAAAATAGTTTTAAGCATCCTGCTTCCTTTGATGTAGTGATATATGACTCAAAAAGCAGAGAACTCTTAAAAGAAAAAGTTGATAATCCTATGTTCTACTCTCCTCAAATAGCAAGTAATGAACAGACATTACCATATAACCGTATTTCACCTGAATTAGCATCTTTACTTTCAAAAACTCCAGTTGGGCACTTTACTCCAGTTGTTCCAAATGGAAAAGGTGGATTTATGAGTTTTTATATAAAGTCAGTTGAGTCCGCAAAAGATGCTGGGTTAGAAGCGATTAAGGCACAAGTCATTAATGAAATAATGGCAGAGAAACGAGAAGCTATTTTAAGTGACTATTTTGCGCGTCTTCGTGATAATGCAGATATTAATATCATAAGAATGCCGGAAGCATAACTATGTTAAATGATAAAAATTTTATAAATATAGCTACAGAAATAGCGTCAGCTTCTAAGTGTGTTTCTAAACAAGTAGGAGCTGTTATTGTAAAAGATGGACGTATTCTCTCTACAGGTTATAATGGAACACCTCCAGGTTATACTAACTGCTGTGATCATTGGAATGGTGAATATACACCTGAGCATCATGAGTGGAGTAAAACGTATGAGATCCATGCAGAGATGAATGCTATCATCTGGGCAGCACGTAAGGGAATCAGTATTGAAGGGGCTACTATCTATGTGACACTAGAACCTTGCAGTGAGTGTAGTAAAAATCTTATAGCTTCAGGTATTAAGCGTATAGTCTTTTTAAAAGAGTATGAGCATACTCATTCGCAAACTGTTTCGAAATTTTTAAAAGATAATGGTGTAAGCATAGAAAAATTAGAATTATAATATTTTTAAATATTGTTTTTTGTTTTTCTAGGCTTTCAAAACTCCCAAAAGTACAGTTATTATATCAGAAAAGAGTTTTTTTGATTATTCATAAAGGTGATAAGCAGATATTAAAGATATTTAGAGGACAATATATATAACTTGAAATTAAAGGGGAATAATTAATGTTTGGATCAAACAGTCACAAGTTAGAAAGTAAAATAAAAGAGCAAGAACAAAAGATTGCATCTCTTGAGAGTGAATTAGAGAGTGCAAGAAGTAAGATTTATGAACTTGAAAGTAAGGTTCAAGATGCTCACAGCGAACATATAATGAGCCAATTAATTGTTAATTTGACAAACTCTTTAACAGATGGTTGTAATGCTGATCTTCATGATCTTCAAAGTGAGTTAGCAGAATACTTGGGTGAACTTAGTGATATAGATGAAAAAAATAGAACAAATGACCTTTTTACAACAAATGCAATAGAGAGTGTTAGTAGCCTTAGTGATACAATGAATGCATTACTAGAGCATATCACCAGTACATTTGATCAAGTAAATACTTTAAATACAAATGTAGAAAATATATCTGATGTGATTAACCTTATTAAAGATATTTCAGATCAGACGAACTTATTGGCTTTAAATGCAGCTATTGAAGCGGCACGTGCAGGGGAGCATGGTCGTGGATTTGCAGTTGTTGCGGATGAGGTTAGAAAACTTGCCGAGCGTACACAAAAGGCGACAAGTGAAGTAGAGATTACTGTTCAGAGTCTTAAACAAAATACACAAGAGGTTCATGAGCACTCTAAATCTATGGAAGAACTCTCAACACATTCTCATGACCAGATGGATGCACTCTCAGAAAATATGCAAGAATTAAGAGAAAATACAGATAAGATCTCAAGCGAAAATCAAAATGTAACCTATGCAATATTTATGATTTTAGCAAAACTAGATCACTTACTCTTTAAAGCAAATGGCTATAGAACAGTATTTAGAGATGAAGTAAGTGGAACATTCCCATCTGATCATGAATGTCGACTTGGTAGATGGTATGCTGAAGGTAAGGGTAAAGAGGTCTTTAGTTCAATGCCTAGTTATAATAAATTGGCACAACCTCATAAAGCGGTACATGATAATATCAAAAAAGCTATTGAGTGTGTAGAAGCGAAAACGTGTACTCAAAATGCTACAAATGTGCAAACATATTTTGAAGAGGCAGAAAAAGCAAGTAAACTTGTTCGAGAAATTCTTACAGCAATTCTTCGAGAGAAAAGAAACAGCAATAAATAGTTAAAGTTTTTAGAAGTCCTAAGACTCTAAAAACTCTTTTACTTTTTCAGGTGGACGAGCAATGATTGCTTTGTCCCCTTTTATAACAATAGGGCGCTCAATAAGTTTTGGGTGCTCGGCCATCGCTTCGATAAGCTTCTCTTCATCTGTCTCATCTTTAAGATTTAACTCTTTATAGATATCTTCTTTTGTACGCATCATATCTCGTGGTGACTTATATCCTAACATTTGAAAAACATTTTTGATTTGCTCTTTACTTGGGTGCTCTTGTAGATATTTTACAACATCTTTTGGAGTCTCTAGCTCTTCTAAAATTGAGAGTGCCTGACGAGATTTTGAACAACGTGGATTATGCCATATTTGTACTTGACTCATAGTTTTCCTTTTTTTTGTTGTAATTTTACACTATAATTAATCTACTTGATTAACAGAGGTATGAGTCTATGAAATCAAATCGTTACTTAAAACTTACAGCATTTGCAAAAGAGCTACTAAAAAAGCGATCTTTAGAAGAGGGTTTACCTCTTATATCTAAATATGTAAAAGATGTTATTGATGCAGAGCGCTGCTCTATTTTCATTTATGATGAGAAAAAAAATGAGCTCTGGACAACGATTGCAGATGGGATTGACAAGATAGTTATTGATGCTGAAAAAGGGATTGTTGGTTATACTTTGAAAGTAAAAAAACCGGTATTGACAAATCAACCTTATGAGCATGAAGCTTTTTTATCAGATATTGATAAAGAAACAGGCTTCAAAACAAACAGTATTGTTACTGCTCCTATTTTTGATTCACATAGAAAAATTATTGGGGTAATGGAGTTGTTAAACAAAGAGAATGGATTTGACGATGAAGATGTGAAGTTTATGATCTTTTTTGCACATTATGTGAGTGGATTTTTAGAACTCTTAAAAAGCTATCTTAAAAATGAGGATATTCATGGAAAAATTTAATCAAATTGCAGAGTTTGGGAAAAAACTTATTGCTATTAATGATATGGAACAGATTTTAGAGCTCATCGCTGATGAGACAAAAAAATTAGTAGATGCGGAGCGTTGTTCAATATTTATCGTTGATAAAGAAGATAAAATTTTGTGGACAAAACATAGTGATGGAATTGGTCGTATAGTATTAAGTTTGGATTCTGGAATTGTTGGAACAACTTACTATGCAAAAGAGCCTCAGATTGTTAATAAGCCTTATGAAGATGATCGTTTTTTATCTAATATTGATAAGAAAAGTGGTTATGTGACAAATAATATCATCACTGTACCTATTTTTGATTCTAATCGGGATGTTATGGGGATCATCGAGCTGTTAAATAAAAAAAATGGTGAGTTCTCCAAAGAAGATTTAAAATTATTAACATTCTTTGCGAATTATATAAGTGGTAGCTTGGAGTTAGTTTTAATGAGTGAGCAGAGCTAATAGAGTAGATATGGAAGCTGAATACTTTTCAAAAGCATATTTTATTTATGATGAAGAGGCAGAGGATCTAATACAGAGAGTTGTTTCTAATAATTTTAAAACAGAGATAGAAGCCTGTTTTATAGATAGGTTTTTGAAACTTTCAGAAGATAAATTACATAAAATAGAACATGTTGTTATTAGTATTTCAGAATCTAGGATTACTCAGTTTTTAGAGTTAGCGATTAGATATGATTTTTCAATAGGTATTATTCCTCTTCCCTCTCAAAAAGAGTTTATTAAAAATATTTATGCCAGTAGTGATATAGAGAGTAATCTTGATATAGCATTACAAAAAAATGTAAAAAGTGTTGATTTAATTGCAGTTAATGGAGAACTTGTCTATACACAAGGTGTTGTTGGTTTTGTTCCTTTGATAGGAAAACACCTGAAAAAAACACGGAGTTCTGCTTTTCAAGCTATGTTTTATGCCATAAAAAAGTTTTTCTCAGTTGAGTTACAAAAATTTGAAATTACAACAGCAAATGGGAAAAAGGTTATTACTGCAGGTAGTGCAGTTATTGTATTAAACCATACGAGCAGTATGCTAACTTCTAAAATTTTCAATATAAAGCATAGTATGCGAGATGGTGAAATAACAGTTGTAATTGTCTCTCCTTTTTCTGTTGTTGAATATATAAAACTGCTAGCTTCCTTTTTTATTCCTCGAAAAGACAATGGTGCTATTCCTGAGCCAATAGGTTATATGAAGAGCAAAAGTTTTGAGATAAAAGCGAGTAAAAGTAAAAAAATTGCATTTGAAAATAATCAAAAATTTACACTTCCTGCTAAACTTGAGATCTTGTCTGATGCGATCAAAATAAATGCTAGTGAAGAGTTTTGGAAAAATAATGAAAAATCAAGTAGTACAAAAGAGACAATAAAGCTTGCTAATCTTCCCGATAAAAATGAAGCAGATAAGTATATGGGCAGACATATTCCCTTTTTTCGTTTTGCATCTGAAGAACGTTTTAAAGAGTTATTTCAAATTTTAAGAGCCGATGCAAAACTCAATCATACATTTTTAGCTTTAATGGTGCTAAGTACAATTTTAGCTACACTCGGTCTTTTCGCTAATAGTACGGCGGTTATTATCGGGGCTATGCTTGTTGCGCCTTTAATGACACCTATAGTTTCTGTATCTATGGGACTGCTTCGTGGTGATACTACGATGATTCAAGACTCATTGCTTAAGATAGCTACAGGTATTGTTTTAGCTTTAATAGCATCTTCTTTTATGGCATATATTCTACCTTATTCACAAATAACTCCTGAGATGAAGATGCGGATTAATCCAACACTTTTAGATCTTGGTGTGGCTATTTTATCTGGCGTAATTGCAGCTTATGCAAAATCTTTTAAAGAGATTATTCAAAATCTTGCGGGTGTTGCTATTGCTGTTGCATTAGTACCTCCCTTAGCTGTTGCTGGAATTGGAATTGGATATGGAGAGTTTGCACTCTTTAGTGGTGCCTTTTTACTCTTCTTTACAAATCTTGTCGGTATTGTTATAGCAGCAGTTATGACTTTTAATGTTCTTGGTTTCTCAAGTGTAGTAAAGAGTAAGAAGAGTGTTATTTTTATATTTTTACTTCTTCTTGGTGTTACTTATCCTCTCTACATTTCTTATGATCAGATGCTTCAAAAGTATCAAATAGCATCAACACTTAAGCAGCATCGCTTTATTGTTAACAACAAATATATAATCATTAAAGATGTGCAGGTTAATTTTTATGGAAAGAGAAAAGCCTTTTCTTTAAAAATAGTTGTTAGAGAAGCCTTAAAACGAGAAGATCTTGAAGATTTAAAAGAGGATATAGAGCGTCTTTTTGGAGATAAGATTTTTATTAAAACAGAGGTAGAGTATATATTATGAAAATATTATTTTTACTATTTACTGTATGCTTACTTCTGTTTGTCAGTGGCTGTGAAGAAAAAAAGGAGATACATCCTAGTTCAAAAGTGATTAGAGTTGGTCTTCTGGCACCACTTAGCAGAGTTAATAGAAAATATGGATATCAAAGTCTTATTGGTATGAAGTTTGCAAATAAAAAAGCAGCATATTTGAGTAATGGTGATAAAATTATTTTTGAAATTGTTGATACAAACAGTAGTGTTTTAGGGACACAAAAAGGATTGGAGTATCTTATTGAGAAAAATGTTACTGCAATTATCTCTTTTGTAAGTAGTCACAACATGCTAGCTCTTAAAGATTTACTTCACAATATTACGACACCTATGATTGTAACTTTGGCAACAAATGATGAAATAACAAAACTCAATAATTCAATCTCTCAGATCTGTATGAGTAATCAGCGTGAAGCTTTAGTTGCTGCACACTATATAAAGGATGAAAAATTTATTAATAGTGCAGGTATAGTATATAACAGTACGAATCCATACTCCCTCTCTTTAGCTATACAATTCCGGGAATATTATAAAAAAATACGGGGTGAGGATACTTTCTTTATAAATTTTGCAAATAAAAATGCTATACAAAAATTGCGTAGCTATGATATGCATAATATAGAGATGCTTTTTAGTAGTTTAGATGCAAAAGAGAGTGTAACAGTTTTAAAGGTTATACAACATAGAGATGTTGATATACTTTTGAGTGATGGAACTTTAAGTGATGCAAAAGAGAATACAAAGAGTGAACTAGCACTTTTTAATGGTGCTTATATTATTGAGCATTATGCTAGTAACATGAAGAAAAGCAGGGCATATAAGGGACTGCAAAAGATTTTAAAAGAAGATGCTTTAGAAGATAGTAGTTATGCTTTTTTAGCTTATGATGCTTATGCACTTCTTTATTATACTTTACAAAATTGTCCAAATTATGAGCAAAAATGTATAAATGCACTTTTTCAAAATAGTGATATCATTCAAGGTATAGCAGGAAATTTTAATATGCAAAATGCGAAAGTAAAGCGTAAAATCTATATAGATAAGATAAAAGATTTACGCTTAATAAAAGAAGTTGTTACTTACTAGAAGATTTTTGCAGTGAAACATGCGCATCATAGGCAAGTCGAATGACACCGATAGCATAGTTTGATGAGTTGTTATAACGCATAATTTTTTTAACATATTTTTTTAGATATTGCAACTCTTTTTTCCCTTTTGTAAAACACTGATAGCGTTTGCCACTGCGACTTTTTTCATAAACAAAAGAGGCATTGTCATTTTCAAAGGCATATTCGTACCAATCTGACTCTATCTTATGCATATCTTGAATTTTTGAAAAGTCCATGAGTGTATTAAACTTTGCTTTTTTGTGTAAAAATTTAGCTACAGACATAATGGCATCTTCCATAGTATTGAGATCAGGAACACTGTTTTTGTAGCTGTCTGCATAAATAAAAGAGTTTGGCATAAACTGTGGTATGCCTACGGCACCTGCATAAGAGCTTGGCAGTGTGCACTCTTGTGGAGTAACACCTTTTTTATAGCAGTACTCAATGATAGCTGCCATATTAGTTTTACTCATTCTATGCAGCCACTTTTCGCGGGATGTTTTTGGATTTGTTCGGGTAAGAATAGTATTAAAGACTATAAAAGCATCATGTTTTGGATGAATGCGACCTAACTTTGTCTCTTTTAACAAAATTGCGGCAATGATTTCTCTGTTAACTCCATAGCGTTTTTCTGCAAGATCATAAACATCTTGGTACTCTTGTAAATTTTCTACCATCTTTGGTACATACTTTACAAGAACATTGTTGGCCTTTTTCTCTTTCTCTCTATGATATTTTATTTTTGATGGTTGAATATATTTCCAAGTGATCTCATCAAATTTTTTAGTTTTAAAATAGGAGAGTAGAAAACGATTGGCATACTCGTAGGAGACACCTTTTTTTACAACTTTTTTACAGATATCACTGTAGTCAGGGTTTTTAAATTCGCAGTTGTCGTATTTTGCAAAAAGGCTTGTTGCAAGCAGTAAAAATAGTATATTAAAAAGTTTCATTGATCTCTTTTAATCTTTGTGGTGTGCCGATATCATGCCACACTCCACTGTAAAGCTCTGCTGAGAGGGCTTCTTTGTTTGCCAGCTCACGCAGAAGCGGAGCCAGCGGGGCCTTTTGTTCTGGAGTATTTTCAAACATTTTTGGATGATAATATCCAATACCTGAAAAGGTAAACATATTTCGTTCCACATTTACAAGTAGATTGTTCTTGATCCCAAAATCACCTTTTGGATTAT
>Ga0256828_1002322_pt1 | contig 11380 bp, 10 predicted proteins | sample CV88metaG_FD_185993 | JGI IMG/M metagenome (GOLD analysis project Ga0256828, IMG submission 185993) | Hydrothermal vent microbial communities from East Pacific Rise, Pacific Ocean - CV88 | ecosystem: Environmental > Aquatic > Marine > Hydrothermal vents | place: Pacific Ocean: East Pacific Rise... | reverse complement strand
AGGTAAAGGATCAGGAAGCTCCTCATAAAAGGCAGGAGGAATATCACTTTGTCCATTATAGGGGTAAGTGATGAGCGGATGATTGAGTTTGCTATTGCTGTTGATGGCGTTGAAAAAACGCTTTTTTGAAAACGTTATTTTGGGATTGGCACAGACTTTAACGAGAGGCTTTTTATCTTGTGTTTGTTGGGGGGTGGTACATAAATTATTCAGTGCTTGATTGCCCATATCATAAACAAAAGCGGTCTGATAGGGATTGTTTGGATCCTGATGAACCCCAATACCAATCTCATCAATATGAAAATCTAAAAATCCAAAACGGTGATAAATGGCACCCATGAGACCATCAATGGACTCTTGGTAGTTGAGATTATTGCTGGAGACATTTTCAATAATCATGGGGGTTTTATATCCTGTTTGAATGGCTCGGTTTGATCCATATTCTCCTGTATATCCTCGATATTTTGCCTCTTCATAATGTCCAATCTTTTTATTCTTTATGAGGTAATCTGCATGATTTTGGGCAGCCAAACCAAGGCTAATATTCTCACTTAAGGGAATCAGTCCCGCACCTAGTCGTAATTGGTTTAGATAGGCAAGGCTATGGTCGGCTTCCACTTCTGTATTGAGGTCAAGGGATTTTTTAGGGCATTCATCTTGGGGAAGATTTGTATTGGCAAAGAGATAGAGACAGGTAGAGAGAAAAGTCAAGAGGCTAAGTACTGTGTATCGTAATGTTTGTTTTTTCATCTTTTGTCCCTTTTTTGGAAGTGAGGTCTGCTTAAATTATATCAAAAAAATATTAATAAATAACAATAATTATTAATATTAAACAAATAAATAAAAAAGCCCAGTAATGAGTGGAACTCATTCAAAAAGTAAATGTGCTTGGGAAGAGAAAAACGGGAGAGAGAAGTAGACGAAGTGTCTACTTTTGGGTAAGATTTTGATCTTCTTGGGAGAGTGCTGTGTAGATTTTATCAAACTGCTCTTTGGCGATGCCTCCTGTGTGAACCACTTGAACCACTCCTTGTTTATCAAAGCCCAACAGAAAAGGAATGTTTCCTTTCCAGTTGGCTCTTTGGACAATATAGTTGATAAAGTCATTGTTGTTGTCACTAGAGATAAGCTTATAATTGACTCCTGTACGTTTGGCAAAATCTTGGAGTCCTTCAGGGTTTAGTCCTTGTACCTCTAAGGCTATGATCTCTAAATCTTTATGCTTTTCATTGTTCAGTGCAATGAGTTCAGGAACTTCTCTGAGACAAGGAGGACAACGATAGCCAAAAAAGACAAAGAGAACGGCTTTGTTTTTAAACTCTTGAAAGTCTAATCCCCCTTTGGTCTCATTAATATGGATTTTCTCTCCATGAATTGTCTCTAAGGTGAAGAGCGAAGAACTTTTTTGAGGTGCGGTAGTGATTTTCTCAGTGCTTGTGTTATCCTCTTTTTTCTCATTGGCAAAACAACCTGATAAGAGGAGGATCAGAAGTAGGGAAGTTATTTTTTTCATCATTCGTTAATCTTTTTTTAGGGTATTATACTATTTTTAGTGATCTTTTTTTCTTAGGTAGAGACGGTTTGCCAAAAGCAGCATCACTGAAGAACCTACGAGTAACCCAATATTGGTAATAATCTCATGATCAATATTGTGTTCGTAGGTATACCAGCCATAACAGGGACCATCACAAGTAAAGGGATCTTCGCCTGCAAACCATGGTTTGTTCATGTAGTCGACAAAGAGAAGATACTCCATATTGATCACAATAATGAGGATTAGGATAAAGAGTAGAAAGGAGATAATATTGTGTTTCTGTTTGGTAATGTACCACAGAAATGGGGTAAGAAGAGAAAGATAGGGGTAGAGGTTGAACTCCAAGGCAATGCTAATTGAAAAGAGAGCCAACAAGACCAAGAACAGTAACAGGTATTCAATGAGGACTTTTTTCATGGCTTCTTGGGGGGTTATAGGAGATAAATTGCATCATGGCACTGGATGTTGCCTCCTTGAAGGACACGAACAAAGATTCCTCGATCATGGGCTAAGAGTTTGGGAAGGGCTGTGTCTATGATGGACAGATGTTTGCAAATGGTACAGTTTTGTGTTATTTCCAGCAGTGTTTCACCCATTTTTAATTGACTGTTTAGTGGCAGGAGATAGGGGTTATAATCCATAAGTATGTTCTCGCCTAATTGTCCAAATTGTAGATGAATATCATGATTCTTTGCCAAGGTATAACTCTCTTGAGAGGTCAAAAGAATAGAACGTTGGGGATCTTTATCATAAAATTTATCACCCAAAATCCCTCCCTTATCCAGTTGAATCACCTCTTGTGCTAAACGCGTGGATGATCCTTTTTTTGAGATAAACAGTTGTAATACTTCCCCTATTTTTTTCATTACTTTAAATATCCTTGTGCTTTTCCATCTTTAATGCCCTCTTTTAAAACATTAATCAGTTCTCCCAAGGCTTCAATCCCAGGGATAATCATCTCTACCTTTTGTTGATCAGGACGAATAAATGCCAAGGAGGGGGTGACTCCTACATGGATCCCCAAAGGCAGATGATCTCGTGAGTTATTCATCTGTACCATGACATAGTGTTTGTTAATCAATCGTTTAACTTGGTTATTGTGCTTAAGGGTTTGATCTAGCTCATCACAAAAAGGGCAATTGTCTGAGCGTACTTTAAGCAGGACAATCTTTTTTTCTTGTTTTGCTTTTTTGATGGCTTGAGAGAAGCCATAATAACGGATGTTGGGTTCATATTTTTTTTGAGCTTTAGGCTTTGGTTTGGGTTTAGGTTTAGGTTTTGTGATGGTTTTGGCTTTGACTTTCTTTTTGGGTTTAGGCGTGGGTGTGACAACTTTTTGAGGAACAATTTTTGAAAGCTCATCGTAGGCAACCGCCACATTTTTTTTGTGCCATTTGTTGTAGAGGGAATCATCAATAAAGGAGAGAAGTTGAATCTCTCGTACGGCACTTTGTTTATCCATCCCATTTTGGATCGCCTCTTCCACACGCTCTTTGAGTAGGGTAAGATAACTTTGGGTATTTCTCAGTGCGGAATATCGGCTTTTGATACCATGGGCGGAGATGACCCTCTCCCATGACTGTTTTTCAATTTTTTTGAGTGCCTTGAGCCACTTGATCAAGGATCGCCCCTTTTTAAGGGCAGGAATACGGTTGTTATAGATCATATCCCCTGCAAAGAGAACATTCCGACTGGGGATAAAAACCGTGAGGTAGTTGTCATCACTTTTGATGATTCTATCAATGGTGATACGCATGCTACAACATCTAATCGTAGTATCTTTGGTGATACGACGATCAGGGGGGATAATGCGGGTATTGATAAACGCATCAGCTGTAATTTTCTCAGAGAGGAGTGGTTTACGCTCTGCGTCATATCCTTTGGGTGCAAGGATGGTTGCCCCCTGTTCCTTGTAAAAGCCATTGCCTAAGATATGCGTATCATCCGAAGAGGTATTGATGACATATTTAACGGGCAGTCGTTTTTGTACTTGCATGAGATTGTACGCCTGTTGTGCATAACTGTAGGTGGGACCACTGTCAATGACGACATAACCATCTTTGATCTCAACATAACAGCTGTTGACAATATTCCCTCCATTAATCTCATTGGCTTCCGTTCCTAGTCCAAAAAAGCAGTAGACATTGTCTGCTATGGGATAGGGTTTTAGATGATAATTGAATCCAAAAATAGAGACAGTCAAAAAAAATAAACTTAGAATATATCGCATAAAGCTCCATTTTATAAAATATTAGTCATATAGAATAACATACTTTAGGTAAAAATTTGGGAAAAGTTTTAGATCTAAAAGAGAGATAATGTTTAAATTCTAATTTTTAAACATAAAACAGATAAAAAGTAACAGAAATACATTCTGTTACTTTGCTTCTATTAATATTTGTAACTGACAGAGAATCGAATGTCATCGGCTTCAATATCAACATTTTGAGGAGCTACCCATCCTGAACATCGAATATTGGGGGTATAGTCATGTTGGATGTGGGTATAACGTACCTGAGAGGGGAGGTTCTTTTCCCCAAAAAGGTTAAAGTTCCAGTAGGCTTCATACGCATCTCCTCGAACCGCCAATTTAGAGCCAATGGCGGTATCTTCAGCCCAAGTCATTGGGGTCCAGTATTTTGAACCTTTGTTGTACTCGATTCCAAAACGACCACTCTCTGTAATCATATCAGGAAACGTAGCTCCAACCCATACAGATTTTCCTGTTTCATCATCTGTAGATCCTAAAAGCTCTTTTCCATTATCTGGTTGATAGAGTGATTGTGCCACAGAGGCGAAGAGAACCGTATCATCAAGGAAATCATTGATCTCGTCACCAATACCATCGACTTGCAGTGAGAGGGCAGAGAGTTGTGCGGTTCCCGCATCCAATGATTTGTTTTTTCCTGATCCATCAGGAAGATCTGCACCAATAGGGGTACCTGTTCTTGCCCCTTTGGTGTTGAGTATGACCGCGTGTTCTCCCATAAGGTTATATTGTCCGTCATTATACAGTGAGGCAACAGCCACAACAAAATCAACATTTTCATTGACATCACCGTCATTTTGTGCATAGGGTTTATAGCCCTTTGCATCATAGAGGGTCTCCATTCCCCCCGCATGGGCACGCCCATAAATCAGCTTGAGGTAGGATCCTGGTAGGGGCATAAACTGTTCTGTTTTGAGTTTAACCATGGCACCATCGACTTCCATATTGGTAATATGGGCAAGGGGAGAGGCGGGTTCAGGATTGTTTTCTCGGTGGTTTGCCAAGAATCCATCACTGGCTTGTCGTCGTCCGATACTGACGGCATAGGGTTGATCATCGTCATTATAGACAAAATACGCGCGTCTAATTCTAAAGAGGGTATCCGTGGCTTTAGAAGAGGCAGCCCAACTTTTCATGGAAGGATCTTCATCTCCCATGAGGTGTGACCCCCAAATATAATAGGCTGCCATTTGTCCTTGAAAAGAGAGATTTTTGCTGGCTTGAGATTTCATATTGAGAAAAACACGGCTGGTAAAGAGGGAATCATTACTGGCAGTGGTTCCCGAAAGATCTTGCCCTTTATAGTGATAATTGTTGTAGGTATAGTCGATAATATCAACACTATTTCTTACATCCAAACTAAACTTAATGTTATCAAGGGCATCATGAGCTTTGACTTTATTGAGCTTTTTATTCAGAGATTTAATTTTTTTCTCTAATTTCTCAATTTTTTTATTGGCTGTTTTATCATCCGCCTTGGGGGTTTGTTTTTGGCTCTCAAGGGCAGCAACCCGACTCTTTAGTTGCTCCAGTTCTGAGAGACTGGCATCACTGTTTTCAAATGATCCAACATCTCCTCCTGCCATAGAAATACTGCTTAGCACCGCCATTGATAGTAAAATCTTTGTCATAAACTTCTCCTTATGTTTCTGAATATTTTACACATTCTAACCAAGTAGCCATAAGACTATTATTAATTTATCTTATTTTAATTATAATCTGAACTATAAGAAGTATAACACGTATCAATAGTTCTCATTAGGAGAAATAAAAAAAGGGACCCCAAATGGATCCCTTGAGAAAGGTTTATCTTAGAATCGGTATCGAATATAGGCACGAATGTCTTGTGCCTCTTCGATGGTTGATGCGAGCATGGCTTGAGACATGGGATCGCCCATGGCAGCACCTGCCTTGAGATCAGAGATCTTAATAGGTGTACCACCTGCTCCAAAGAATCCTTGAGAACCAGTATAGTCATAATTGATTTTGGTCCATCGAATTTGAGCAGAGAGTCCTTTGGCTAAGGGCTGAGTATAGTAAACTTCAAAAGCATCACCACGGGTGGCAAGTTTGGATCCAATCATGGTATCTTCCCCATAGGTAAAGGGTCTCCAATATTCACTACCATGGTTATATTCAAAGCCCAGTTTCCCTCCCAATGCTGAGACAGGGACTTGGGTTCCTAACCAATAAGAGGTACCTGTTTGGTCTTCTCCTGGGGCTGCTCCGATGGCTCCTCTAGGTCCCATCATTCCCATGACTTGATTGTTCCCATCAGGCAGTGACTTGCTCCATGCAAATGAGGCGAAAACTTTGGTACCATAGAGGAATTCTGACTCATCCATATCATCGGTTAGTCCATTAACCAATACTGAAATCCCAGCACCCAGCATATCTCCTGTGGTGGTAAACTTCATGGTTTGACCTGTTGGATCATTGGCAAAGTCTTGTTGGAATCCAGGAACATTAAAGGCTTTATAGGCGGTGGTTTTTACCACAAATTGTTTGTCGTCATAAGGGGTAAAAATAAATCCACCCAATCGTACATCTTTGGCAACATCTGAAGCACCAGCATAGGCAGCAGGATCGCCTGTTCCATCATATCGTGCGACAGCATTGGTAGCACCTTGACCCAGACAGATTTTGAATGACATCCCTGGAATATCCACTGCATCTTCTAGGTTCAGTTGCGCGCTAGCCCCATCAAATTCAACATCAATGAGATGTCCCAGTGGAGATTGTGCGATATCATCTTCTCTAAGATTGGATAAAAAACCAGTGGTAGAGGGTCTACGACCAAGACTTCCCGTCCAGCTCAATCCTGTACCTAGGAAATCATTTCCCAAATAGAGCCAATAGGCTTGACGAACTTTGAGTGTGTCATCGGTGAGGTTTTCATTGATAATCCAATCAAAGGTATCAAATCCTGAAGAGAAACCTCGTTGAAAAGTACTGCCTCCATTATCTGGGAACGTGGCACCATAGGCTTTATTATAAGAAAGTTGTCCTCTAAATACCACATTACTGGTAGGTTTATAAGACATATTTAACCAAAGTCGATTGGAAAAAAGGTCAGAATTTTCTCGTTTTGATCCATCTCCCATGGTGTATTGAATAGTATCCAAAGAGGTTCTTAGATCAGCTCCCCATTTAAGATTGTCTTTGGCTCCTTGTGATTTAACCTTACGGAGTTCTTTACGAAGCGTTTCAATTTTCTTCTCCAACGCGTGATTATCACTCTTAGCTGTTTTGGCTGTTTTGAGGGTTTGTACTTCAGCTTTGAGTGCTTCAAGTTCAGCTCTTAATCCCTCATCATAACTGTTATTCATACTGGTGAGATCACCACCTGCCATAACCATGGTTGCTGTGACGATAGAAAGTCCTACTATTTTTTTCATATGTTCTCCTTTGATTATTAATGAAAAGTTAACCAAAGTTTAATATATATTTTTTAAGTTAATACTTAAAAATAATAAAAAGATGAAAATAAATTATTAAAAAAACTTATATTCTTGAAAAAAACACCATTAACACCCATATTTAATAACAAATTTATACCATTTAGAATAGTTAGAAGCTTGGAACATTACCTGAGTCATTGGCATATTCGTACGCAAAATCATAAATATGTGGTAAAAGTTTCTCATTGAGCGATTCTCCTCCACATATTTTTTTGATTTCATCTCCCAATTTCCCCGCATCATAAATCTCTTCCCATTCATCTTGTGAGTGTTTGGCTGCAAAGTCTGAACCTGTCATACCATGACATTTGGGTTTGAGTTGTTTGGCATAGATCTTTTGACCTTTGGCAACATCTGCCCAAAGTGTTGTTGCCATAATGGCAATACCCACAAATGAAGTTAGTGTACATTTTATAAATTTTTTCATTATCTCTCTTTCGTCCTTTTTTTCTCTGTCGAGAACGAAGTATAAATCTTAATTGTGTAATTATTGTGAGTTCACATGAATAGATGTTTTTTAATGGGAGAAGGAAGTTCCCTTTTTTAGTAATGCTAAAAAAGGGATTGTATAAAATTAGATTATATGGGTATTGCTTAGCAAGAGGGAACATTTCCTGAATCGTTGGCATACTCATATGAAAAATCATAGATAAAAGGAATGAGTTTCTCTTTAATGGTTGCACCCTTACAGATGCTTTCAATCTCATCACCCATTTTTCCTGAATCAAAAATCTCTTTCCACTCATCTTGAGTATGTTTGGCTGCAAATTCTGAACCCTTCATTCCACAAGGTCCTTTGAGTTTTTTGGTATAAAGCTTTTGACCTTTGGCGGCATCAGCAGAAGCTGTTGTTGTCATTACGGCTAAACCTAAAAGTGCTGCGATTGCTAATTTTGTAAACGTTGTCATTATCATCCTTTTTGTGTTAAATGTGAGGGAAGTATAAGACATCATCGTGGAAACTTTGTGGAAAAAACCTCAGTTTGATAAAAAAAACAAATAATTATTATAAGCCTACCTTACCATTGAAATGAGTACACCCTCAATCACTTTATCTAAGTCTCCATCCAAAATAGCCTCGACATTGGAAAAAGCTTGGTTACTTCGGGTATCTTTGACCTGTTGGTAGGGAGCCAAAACATAGGAGCGAATTTGATGTCCCCAGCCGATATCACTCTTTTCAACCCCATCGAGTTTGGCCTGTTTTTTCTCCAACTCATACTCATAAAGACGCGATTTGAGCATCTTCATGGCAGTGGCTTTGTTTTTGTGTTGGCTTCGATCATTTTGACACTGCACCACGATATTGGTTGCGATGTGGGTGATACGAATGGCACTCTCTGTTTTGTTAACATGTTGCCCTCCTGCTCCTGAGGCACGGTAGGTATCAATGCGAATATCTTTGTCTTCGATTTCAATATCAATATCATCATCCACCTCAGGAGAGACCATCACGGAGCTAAAGGAGGTGTGTCGTTTGGCATTGCTGTCAAAGGGGGAGATCCGTACCAGACGGTGAATGCCATTTTCAACCTTGAGGTAGCCATAGGCATTCTCCCCTTTGATGATAAAGCTCACATCTTTGATCCCTGCTTCCTCTCCTGCTTGATAGTCCAGCCCTTCAACTTTGAATCCGTGACGTTCTGCCCAACGTAGATACATACGATAGAGCATGCTTGCCCAATCTTGAGACTCCGTACCTCCCGCCCCTGGGTGAATGGTCACAATGGCATTGTTGCTGTCATGTTCACCACTGAGCATCATCTCCACTTCGAGGGCATTGATATGTTCATTGAGACTCTCTGCATCTTCGTAGAGCATCTCCAAGGTCTCCTCATCACTCTCCTCTTTTGCCATATCAAAGAGGTCTAACGCATCCGTCACCGCAGCCGCAGCTTCACGGTATTTGCCAAGGATCCGCTCTTTTTTGGTCTTCTCTTGGGAGACTTTGGAGGCGTTTTTGGCATCATCCCAAAAACTTGCCTCTTGTTGCAGGGCATTGATCTCATCGAGACGTGCTTGAATCTCATCAGGTTTAACAATGTTTTTAATATTCTCTATTTTTGTACTGAGCGTCTTGAGTAGCTCACTGTATTCATATGCGTCCATTTTGAAATTTTATCACAAATAGGTTAGAGTCGAATAACGCGAATATTGGCATTGGTTTTGAGTTTGTTAAAAAAATCATTACCCGCTTTAACTTTTTGTGCTTGCATCCATTGCATCATTACGGCATTTTTGACAGCAGCAAATCCCCCTTGTCCTTGTCCCTTGGATTTGACATAATAGGCGACAAAACCTTGCCCTGTATTGATGGGTTGTGTGAAGCTTCCCTCTGGGGTATTTTGAATCAGTTGGGCCAGCTGGGGGGCCATCTCTGCAGTAGAGGCTAGGACATTTTTTTGCTGAACCCCTTCCACTTTTTTCATGGGGTTTTGCATCGCCTCTTGCAGTTTTTTTGAATTGTTACTGGCATAGACAATGAGACTCATCTGCACGGCATGGGCTATGGCATTAAATTTATCTTTGTGGGTCTCATAATAGAGTTTTAACTCCTCTTCACTGGGAGGGGTAATGGTTGAGGCGATGTGTTGTTGAAAAAACTTCTCTTTTCTGATCTCCATGCGAAGTTGCTCTTTATAGCTCTCCCAGGTGAGACCACTTTTTGCCAATGCCTCTTTCATCTGTGCCAATGTTATGCCCCGTCGTGTTGCAATTTGCTCTATTTTCTCCTCTAGCTCTTGATCGGATACCTCAATATGGGCTTTTTCAATGGCACTTTTTTCCAGTCGATCTTTGATCAGTGCCTCCACGGCTGCTTTTTTGGACATGTGAAGTTTCTCTTGTACGGCTTGAATCTCCAATATGGTAATAGGCTCGCCATCCACATCAATGGCGATGGCATCAATCATCTGTGCGTTAGCACTGAGCAGTGCAAAAAGTAGTAGAGATAAGATTTTTTTCATTGTTATTATTTCCATTTGGTTGGTTTTGGCGATGATTATAGCAAAATAGGCGTATAAAACAAATTATAGTGTAAGATAACACATTACAAACCGATGGAGAAACGTATGAAAACACTCTTTAAGATAGGGGGCTTTACCCCTTATGTCTTTATTATACTGCTCAATGCCATGACCGATTTGGGGCATAAGATTATTTTACAAAATACCATTTTCAAAGCCTATGACGGGAGTGAGCTGATTATTCTCACAGCGATTATCAATGCTTTGATTCTGTTGCCGTTTATTTTTCTCTTCTCCCCTGCGGGATTTTTGAGTGATAAGTACCCCAAAGTACAGATTATACGGGTAGCCTCATTGATTGCGGTGGGGATTACTATCTTGATTCTTTTCTCCTATATTATGGGATGGTTTTGGGTGGCATTTGGGATGACCTTTTTACTCGCCGCTCAGAGTGCGATCTACTCCCCTGCGAAATATGGACTCATCAAAGAGATGGTAGGCAATGAGAAACTGACCCAAGCCAATGCCCTGATTCAGTCCATTACCATCGTGGCGATTTTGGCTGGGGCAGTGATCTACTCGATTTTTTTTGAAGCCTTACTGGACAATCAAAGCATGGACAAAGGGGCAATCCTTCAACATATCTATCCTGTGGGCTTTGCGTTGATTGGGGCTTCGGTATTGGAATTTTTACTTTCATTACAGTTGATCAAAACCGTTGAGATCAAAAAGAGCATGCAGTTTAAACCTCGAAAATATGCCAATCTCACCTATCTGCGGGGCAACATGAAAGTGTTGCAAAAGAGCCAAACAGTGTGGCTCTCTATTGTTGGGTTGGCGATCTTTTGGGGGATTTCTCAACTGGTAGTGGCAACCTTTGGTGCCTACCTCAAAGAGCATCTAGGGATCAATGATACGGTCATTGCTCAAGGTTTGCTTGCCCTTTCGGGGGTAGGGATTGTGATCGGATCGCTCTTTGTCGGACGGGTGAGCAGGCGTTACATTGAGACGGGGATTATCCCCATTGGGGCATTGGGGATTGCCTTGAGTCTTTTTTTTATTGCCCGTATGGAGTCACTGGTCGCCATGGGCATCCTCTTTTTTGCCTATGGGTTCTTCTCGGGACTCTTTATTGTGCCACTCAATACCC
>Ga0256828_1002321_pt1 | contig 11380 bp, 10 predicted proteins | sample CV88metaG_FD_185993 | JGI IMG/M metagenome (GOLD analysis project Ga0256828, IMG submission 185993) | Hydrothermal vent microbial communities from East Pacific Rise, Pacific Ocean - CV88 | ecosystem: Environmental > Aquatic > Marine > Hydrothermal vents | place: Pacific Ocean: East Pacific Rise... | reverse complement strand
TTGGGGGAGGTTGGGAAGAATTTGGAAAGTCACTATTTTATTACTTTTTATGAAACTCTGTTTAAAAACAGAGTTCTAATTATTTACTTCTATATATACTGGTTGTGAAAAGTTTGGAACATCATCATATGAAAAAACAGCATAATATTTGTGTACATCGATATCACCAAAATTATCATAAGTATAATTATCGCTTCCACCATATAATTTTTGTCCATCATACGGACTACATGGAACTCTAAATCTGTTTTTGACTACAATTGCGCCTTTATAACCATCATCATCTGGATTATCCCATAATAGCTTAATCATTCCGTCTTCTATTTTAGTTGTTAGGTTCTCAACCTGCTGAGGAGCATTCTTACGTTTACGGATATAATCCAGACTCAAGGTAGGTTTATTTATATGTTTTTTATCTATCCAATTTATGTCAACAGATTTTGTAAACTCTTTCTCTGAAGAAGCTGATAGAACAAACATCGCTTTTGTTTGAGTTTTTGACATTTCGATCAGCTGTTCTAAAGTATATGTATCAAAAACAAATCTCTGCTTTTTAGAAGTTTTCACATCCAGTGTACTGACATCATAACCTACTCTTTCAATGACAGCTCTATTTTCAATTTTTTCATATGTAATTTCACCATCGATCGGTTCAATCAATTCTACGTGAAAACGTAAACTATTTTCTTTTGAATGAATTGATGCTGCTTCAATATCTATATATGCATCAGAAAATACAGTATTTTCCAAATCTGGAAGATTTAATAAATCAAACTCTATACAAGCATATTTTTTCATCCCATTTTTATCAAAACCTGAGACAAGAGTATCATCACTAATATTATCGACACATACAGTAAATTCTGATGATGATTCAATGTCTAACTTTGCCTCTTTCAATGTATAGGAAATATCTAATTTCGGTCGGTAGGTCAGTCCACCACTAAATTTCCCATATCCTATGTCCCACTGCATTAACTGTGAAGCTCTATCAAGAGGTAAAGAGCTTGGTCCCTCCATCTTAAAGTAGGCTTCTCTTCTTTTCAATGATTTTTGTAAGACTTTTAATTCCTGTGCTGCAAATCTATATGTTCTCCAAACACCTTGGGACAATTGATGTGAACTAGTTGGTCTATCTATATAGGAAAGCATTTTTGCATTTTTAATATCTTCAAAACTATCGATTTTATCAATAGTTCTCTCATCCATCTGTCCAACACGCCACTCGCCATATCTTTCTACTTGTACACCTACTCTATTCATAGGATAAAAAGATATTTTCGCTTCTGTCAACACAGCATTTTCAGGTATGCTGTTGAGTGCAAACCCACAAACACCAAGACACTCTCCCTTTTGTACTGAAAGTCCTACAAAAAGAGAATTATTTCCAAAATGTTCTTTATTTCTTTTTGTCTTCTCTCCAACATAGCCTACTTTAGTAGGTACAGGATACAAGATTTTTGAAAACATATTGTCAGCCGGTTTTGTTCTTATGGAAAGAACTTGTGCATATGGAGATTTCACCCCTTTACTTTTACAAACCGCACGAATATAATAATAGTAGTTCGTAGAACTCTTCAAATTCAAATCTATATATTTTTTTAACTTTGTAGTAGCTATACGATTTGAGGCTTGCGCAAAGCCCTTATACTTCTTTGAACGATATATCTCAAAATATACAGTTTCATCATCAGTATAATCCCAAGAGAGTTCAAGTTCTTTAGAGCCTATAGTTTGTGCAATAAAATTTTCCACTCTTGGTAGAGCATCTTTTTTCCTGTAGTTATTTACTTCAGATAAAGCCATCATAAGAGCAGGTATATTTTCTTGAATATTCTCACTCATATTTTCTTGATAGTCACTGATATTTCTTGTTCCTACCTCGGCAACTAATGATAGTGCACCTTGTGAATAGTAAAACTCTCGTCCACTTCCAGAAATCAGATGCACAGGTGGTTTTCCCATATGTATACCATACTCACGAGAAGACTCTTTTTTAATCTCTTCTGCCATATTTCCAGCTAGAAGATTTAAATCTACTGCATCTTCAGCATCTTCATGTATAAAGTTATGTGCAGGAAAGAAAACATTTCCTTGAGAATGGTAATCAAGTGCAATCGTAATATTTTTATGATTAAGAACAAAATCTCTTAAAGCCGCAGTTTCTGGTTCACTAAACGCAGCAGGACCCGAGTAGACATTCGAAGTTGTATTTTTATTTGGAGTAAACCCTACACTGAAGTTTCTATTTAGATCAACGCCATAACTGCCATCCGGATTTTTTCTACGGTTTTTTCTCCAAAAAGCGAAATGGTTTCTTGAATATTCAAAACCATCAGGATTTGCACACGGCACCATATAGAGAGTTGTTTTATCAAGAATTTCATTTAAAATAGGATCATAATCAATATGTTCTAAAATATATTTTGCAAAACTGAGTGACAGTTCTATGCCTATCCATTCACGAGCATGTATTGTCCCTGTATAAAAAAGTGCAGGTTTTTGCAGATTTTTTTCTACATTTTTTGTAATTGAAACGGCAATAATATCCCTCTCTTCCCATGTTTTACCAATTGTTTCAACTCTAAAAAGATCAGGGTTGTTTTTTTGTGCAGAGTTAAAAAACTCTACACACTCAGCATAAGAAGTATATTGTTGTCTCAAATTAAGGCCTTAAAAGTAATTTATTAGTGCAATTATACTTTAAATTCGCGTGACTTCTCTTATTATTTAGTTTTTCTGTCTATGAGATCTACGATTAAATCTATCTTTTTATTATTAAAATCCAATCCCAGCTTCTCTTGTTCTGGTGTTGCAAAAGCTGGAATTCCATTCACTTCTAAAACAATATACTCCTCTTTATCTCTGTCGTATATAATATCTACTCCACCAATATCTACTCCTGTTGCTTTACAGGCTTTGATCGCTACCTTGACAATTTCATCATTTGGCTCACGCATAAAGACACTGCCACCACTCGTCACATTTGTCCGCCAGTCACTCCCACTTGCTTTTCTTCCATAACAGCCAACAAATTGTCCATCTACAATATCAACTCTAAAGTCAGTATTATCATAATCTATAAATTTCTCAACATAAAAATAACGTAAATCCATCTGATTTAGAAATGGCATCAGCATATCTAAACTAGCTTCATTCTCTATTTTTGTAAGACCTACTCCACCCCAGCCGTCAGTAGGTTTGTAAACCATTTTATCCCATTTTTTAATTATTTTATTGAGTTCATGCCCATCATCTCTGTGACATAATTTATAATCTGGTGTTTTAATACCATTATTTCTCAAAACAAATGATGTATGAAACTTATCTTCTGTCAAAGCAAATGAGTCATAAGAGTTGATCATAGGAATCATTCTGTTAAGCGCCTGATAAAGATACATCTGATACTGCGTTTGTTCACCTGCATTATAAGAGAAAAAAAGATCTAGTTTATTCAATTTTGCACCATAATGAGCTTCTCCCCTATAAATAATATTCCCATTTTTTGCTATGGCATTACGTAAATTGATATCATCTAAAGTATCTATATCTCTATCTTTTAAGCTTTTAATGATTTTCTTTCCTATTTTATCGCCACCACTATTCTTATACAGCCACATTCCTATTTTTCTATTCCCCATTTTTCTCCCCTATTGTAAAATCACCATGCTCTATAAAATACTTAAAAAGTCTTTTACTTAACTCAATACGACTTTTAAAACTACTCTTCTCTGCTCTTTCATAAATTGTATGGTCCCCATCACCATACGGTCCAAAGCCATCTAATGTTACGACGCCGCAAGAACTGACTATATTTGCATCACTGACACCACCTCTTGATTCATAGAGTATATCTTGAGATGCAATATGAGCAATATTTTTTACTAAACGTAGCGACTCTTCATTTTCTTGCATTACATCACGTTGAATGCCTCCACTTAATGTAGCTTTCGTTCCATAGACAAATGAAGTTTGAACAATATCATTGACTGCGTTTAGAACTCTCTCTTTTTCCCCACTGTTTGTATAACGTAATTCAAAAACCAAATGTGCATGCGGTGAAATCGTATTTGCACCAATTCCACCTTCTACTTTTCCGACATTAACAGTTGTTCCTTTTTCTAGATCCGTTAAATTCACTAATTTCTGCAGTTTATAGGAAAGTTCAAGGTTAGCATCATATCCATCACTGTAGTGGTTACCCGCATGAGCTGCTTTACCTTCTATATCTATAAAAAAAGTACCTACACCTTTACGTGCAGTAACAATTTCCATATTTTTTCCGGCAGCTTCATATACAAAACAGTAGTCATAATCTTTTGCAAGTTCACTTGTTAAGTATTTTGAATCATCACTTCCACTCTCTTCATCACTAACAAACAGTATATCTATATTTTGAATTGCTATTTTCTCTTTTTTCAGCTCTTTGAGAGCCTCAAGCAAAACAATATTACCACCTTTCATATCACATACGCCAGGGCCATAGACCCAGTTCTCATCAATTTGGAACTCTTCGAACTTCCCCTCTGGAAAAACCGTATCCAAATGTCCTAAGAGCAGTAATCTTTTTTTATGTTGATTTTTTTTACTTGTGTAGTGTCTGTGATTACCAATATCATCACGTTTGTGTATCGTAATTTCAAAAGCTAATTCTTTGAGCCATTTATCAAACAGAAGCCCGACTCTATCAACACCACGTTTGTTTTTTGTATATGAATTAATTTGAACGATAGATTCTAAATCTTTTAAATATTGCATAATACTCCACTATGTCTAAAAAACAATTTGAAACTATTATACAATGATAGGTGAAGTTTATTAAAAAATATTGGTGAAATTTTCTACACTATTGAACTAGTGTGTAAAGGGGGAATAAAAGTGGACTTTTTCGAGCTAAAGAGCTCAGAAGAATTATTTTCTTCTAAGTTCTTTAATACGTGCTTTTTTACCAGCAAGTGCACGAAGGTAGAAAAGTTTCGCACGACGAACACGACCGCGACGAATAACTTTAATCTCTTCAATTGAGTCAGAATAAAGTGGAAAAATTCTTTCAATACCAACACCGTTAGCACCGATTTTACGTACTGTAATAGTTTGACCAGTACCTTGACCACGTTTAGCTATACAAACACCCTCGTAATTTTGAATACGAGTTTTGTCACCTTCTTTAATTGTTACTGCTAAATTTACAGTATCACCAGCACGAAAATCTGGAATATTTTTCTCTGCTGTTTGTGCTTTTTCAAAGTTTTCAATATACTTATTTCTCATAAGCTCGTTCCTTAATTTTATTTCATAAAATATAAGAAAACCTAAATCTTAATTCTAGGTTTCCTTCAGCAGGAAGCTCATCGTATCACTACGATTGTACTTTATGCTTTATTAGCTCGTTTGGTCTAAAAAACTTGGTCTTACATTCAGACAAGGCTAATTTTAGTGAGCGAATTTTACTATGATTTCCCTTTAAGTATTCTGATGGAACACTTAAATCGTCATATGTCTTCGGTTTTGAAAAGCTGGGTGCTTCAAGAAGTGGCGTTTCAAAACTCTCAATCTCTAAAGATTCAGAATTTCCTAAAACACCTTCTATATTTCTACTCGTTGCATCACATATGATCAAAGAGGCAAGTTCACCCCCTGTCAGTATGTAATCTCCGATAGAAAACACTTCATCTGCATACTTTTCAATAACTCTCTCATCAATTCCCTCGTAGCGTCCACTCACAAACGCAATATGGGATTTTTTTGCCAAACGTTTTGCATCATTTTGCACAAAAGGTTTAGCAACAGGAGTTAAAAAAACAATATGAACATTTTCATCTTTACATTTCAAATCATCTAAAGAGTCAAAAAGTGGTTGAGGATTCATAACCATCCCTGCTCCACCGCCAACTGCAGTATCATCAACTTTAAAATGTTTATTTTTTGAGTAATCTCTAGGGTTAAGATAATCAATCTCTAACACACCCTTGTCAATTGCTCTTTTTAATATTGAGTCTTTAAAATAACCTTCTATCAGGTTAGGAAAAAGTGTAACAAATGTATACTTCATTATGAAGCTCTCAAAATATCCATAGCACCCTGAAGTGTAATGACTTTTTTGTCTATATCTACATCAACTTTGAAAGGTTCAATAAAAGGAACCAAAAAGCTTTTTGCAAAGCCATCCTTTACCAAACTCTCATCAGTTACTATACTCAAATAGTTTGTAATATTAATTCTCTGAACCTCATACACACGACCTAATCTTTTCCCATCTTCATAAACTTCACAATCTTCCAAATCAAAAAAGAAATATTCACCTTTTTCAAGATGGCAATTTTTTCTCGTCTCTTCATATGTTGTAAAAAGTTTCGCATTTGTAAACTTTTTTGCATCTTCAGGGTTTGTAATGTTGTTTAACTTTACAAGACCACGCTCAAGATTCACATCAGTGAGAGTAATTTTATCTTTCTTGTTTATTAAGAAGCTTGATCCCTTTACGAATTGTTCAGGAAAATCAGACTTAATATGTAATTTCATATCACCCTTGATGCCAACTGTTTTACCAATTGTAGCGATATGTAAAAGTTTCGTTTGTTTAAATTGCTTCGACATTAATTCGATAACTCACACCATCTTTGGCTTTACAACCAGAAATAACTGTTTTTATCGCTCCAATCATCTTACCACTTTTTCCAATAAGCTTACCAATATCTTCTTGGTTCGCATAGAGAATTATCTGTGTTATTTCGTCACCCTCTTGAACTTCAACTCGTATATCATCTGGATGAGATGCTATCAGTCTTGCAAATTGTGCGACAAAATCAGCTATCATAACTACTAACGACCAGTGATCTTTTTAACACGATCACTCATTTTAGCACCAACGCCTAACCAGTAATCTACTCTTTCATTATCAACTTTAAGTTCTTTTGTCATTGGATTGTAGTAACCAATTAGTTCAATCCAACCACCATCTCTACGTTTACGGCTATCTGTTACCGCGATACGGTAAAATGGTTGTTTTTTTCTTCCCATACGAGTAAGTCTAATTACTGTCATTTTGTTTCCTGTTTTTTAAATTTACCTATCTACTGGTTAAATTTATACATTTATAAATATAAGGATGTAAGTTTTGAGGGGAAGATAGAAATGAAAGAAGAGATATATATTATATCTCTCAAATAATTTTGCTTCCCTCTTACCATCTCTATAGTTGGATGTACACATTTAACCAGTATATAGGTTAAAAATTTTCTTATCACAGAGGTATTGTTTAAGAAAATTTATTTTCGCCGGAATTATATCTAAATAATTCTTAAATTACAAAGTCTATCTTGGAAGTCCACCCATACCGCCTGGTCCACCAGCTTGTCCCATCATTGATTGCAGCTGTTTCATTCCATTTTTTCCAGAAAATTTCTTTGCCATTTTTCCTGCATTTTTAAACTGTTTTATCATTCTGTTAATTTCAACAACATCAAGTCCACAACCTTTTGCGATTCTCTGTTTTCTTGAGTTGTTTAAAAGATCTGGATTTTCTCTCTCTTTAGCTGTCATAGAAGAGACCATTGCTTTTATATTTTTCAGTTCTCCCGAATTTTCAAAATCGAAATCTTTAATGGCTTTACTCATATTGCCCATACCAGGTATCATTCCCATGATAGAGCTCATAGAACCCATTTTCTTCATACTTTCCATCTGCTCTAAAAAGTCATTGAAGTTAAATTTTCCTTTTTGGATCTTTTTAGTAAGTTTTTTTGCTTGTTTCTCATCTATAATATTAGCAGTTCTCTCAGCAAGTCCTTCAATATCTCCAAAACCCATTAAACGATTTACTACACGATCAGGTAAAAAGACTTCTAGATCTTCCATCTTCTCACCCATACCGATGAAACGCAGTGGAACCTGTACTTGAGATGAAAGTCCAAGGGCTACACCACCTTTAGCATCACCATCATATTTTGAGAGAATAACACCATCAATACCGATCTTCTCTTTAAACGCAGTGGCAGTTCTCACAGCATCTTGACCTGTAAGAGAATCAGCTACATAAAAGATCTCATCTGGTTTTGCTGCTTCTTTTACTTCATGCAACTCTTGCATTAGTTCATCATCAATAGCCAAACGACCTGCCGTATCTATAAGTACGACATCAAATATCTTGGAGTTTGCATACTCTAAAGCAGCCTTTACAACCTCTACAGGATTTTTTGTTGCCTCATCTTCATAAAGCTCAACTTCGATCTGCGAAGTGATCTGACGCAGTTGTTCAACCGCTGCCAAACGCTGTAGATCGGCTGCAACGATAAGAACTTTTTTCTGTTTGTTTTTTAAGTATGTTGCTAGTTTACCTGTAGTTGTAGTTTTACCGGAACCTTGCAGACCTGTCATCAGAATGACAGTTGGAGGGTTAGATGCAAAGACGAAACCTTTGTTACCGCCAACTTCTAAAAGTTCATTCAGTGTTTCACGAAGAGCTTCAAGAAATTGGTCTTTACCTATTCCTTTTGCTTTTGTACCAGCTTGTACTTTTGTGATAAGTTCTTTTACAACTTTATGATTTACATCCGCTTTTAAAAGATTTTTCTTTAATTCATTAAGAGCTTTACTAAGCGCCTTATCATCGTCATGAAAACGAATCTTTTTTATCGCATTTGTAAACGAATCTGTTAAAGTACCAAACATACAATCTCCTCATTCAACTATTGTTAAAGTGGCGAATTTTATCTAAGATTTGCTTTTTTTACGCTTTATAGACTCTTATGCAGTTTCTTCCTGCTTTCTTCGCTTCATAAAGGGCTTTATCTGCTTCCTCTACAACATCTTCCACAGTAGCTTTATATCTAAAACTAGCTATTCCAAATGATGCTGTTATCTTACCGACCACTGGGAACTGATGCGTTTGAATAACATCATGTACCTTTTGGGCCAGGATGTGTGCATCTTCTATCTTTGTATGAGGCAAAATAAGTAAAAACTCTTCACCACCCCATCGGCCAAGAACATCTCCTAAGCGTATGGAATGTTGCAACACATTTGCAAACTCAATAAGAACCTTATCGCCAACCAAATGCCCATATTCATCATTGATCTTCTTAAAATAGTCAATATCAATCATGATTACACTACACTCTTCATGATTGCGATAGTATCTATAATATTGGTTTAAAAGCACTTCGTCGATATATACTCTGTTATAGACCTGTGTCAAAGCATCTGTTTTTGCAATTTTTTCGAGCGTCACTTCTTTCTCTTTGAGATCTGTAATATCCGTCAAATAAGCAAGAAAGTCTGTTATAATCCCCTCTTCATTTCGTACGACTACAGTATTGTCAAGAATCCACTTAACCTCACCATCCTTTGTTATAACTCGATACGGAGCATGTTCAAAGAAAAACTTTTGCAGCTTCATCGCCTCTTCAACTTCTTTCATCACACTTTCTAAATCTTCGGGATGGATACAAGCAGAGTAACTGATTTTTGATGATTCAAACTCTTCTTTAGAGTATCCTAAAAGCTTTTTAACACTTTTTGAAACAAAATTCACACTCCACTCATCATTGTTTTTCCATTTGAGCAGTACAGAATCACTCAAGTCAAAAAGAGATAAAAGCAAGTCCTGCTCATTTTGCTCTTTTTTCAATGCCCGATTGAGTTTATCAACCTTTCTATTAAGACGAACGGGGACAATAGACATAAAATATGAAAGAGGGAAAGAGAGAAGAATAATAGCTAATACAACATAAAATATCTGTCCAAAGCTCTTCTTCTCTTCCGCTGATAAATATGTTTTTTTAGGAACAAGAACCATAGTTATATTTTCGTTATTATTTAAAGACAACTTTGTAGCATAACAGTTTTTGCCTTTATAATGTTTAGAAGCAAGAATCTTATCTATTTCAGCAGCAAATGGCAGTATGAATTTATCATGTCCAACATATTTACTAAAATCTTCTTCTTCTTTTGGTGATAAAATTATTGAAGCATCTTTATCGATTAAATAAACATCGAACATAGGGATCTTTTCAATATTATATAAGAAATTCTTCATAAATATATTAATTATAAGTATTGCATCTTTTGTTTTATTAAAATAATAAGGTGAACCGATACGTAGAACAGGAACTATTGGATATTGAATCTTGTTATGTTCTACATTAATATCCAAATTAGAATACCAAAATCTATTTCGTGGTAATGATGCTATCTCTTTAAAATAATATCTATGTCTTTTATTCTGTAGTTCCGAAGAAGGAACAATATAAGGGGATGACCTATCTGATTCTCTATCGATACGAACGATTTCATCTCCATTCATATCAATTAAACGCAGCTGCATAATAAAAGTTGAAGTCTTTGCAATATCTAAAAAGTAGTTTTGCATAGCATTAATATCATTATGTGCATAATAGTTATGAAACAGTTTTGACTCTTTTATCGTGGTCAACTTTGCATCAAAGTCAGCAATATCTCGTTGAAACTCTTTATTGAGCTGATTTGCACGATAAAAAGCGATCTCAAGCATCTCATTTTGTATACTTCTCTTATCTAAAAAGGAGATAATGAATTGTCCTGACAAAGCAAGGATCAATCCGTAAAATATAAAAAGAAAAAATATCTTCCCTCTAAATGAGAAATGCATACTCATCTGCTATTTACTCAAATGTTCTAAATGATTTAGGCTCAGGAGCTACAAATTCCATTCCAAGAAGTCTTACTTTATGTGCGTGAAGCATAACACGTTTTGAACGGCGTCCACCATATTGTTCATCACCGATGATTGGATGTTCAATATATCTTGCATGTACTCTGATCTGGTGTGTTCGTCCATTATGAATGATAACTTTGACCTTTGTTTTCTTAGCACTTACTATATCTGGAAAGAACTCTGTTCTTGCAGGTTTTCCTTTTGGAGATACATTTGAATAAGCTCTATTGTTTTTCTTTTGTGTCACAATAGGTTTATCAACCTCAATAGGCTCTGTCATAATACCTTCAACCCATGCGATATACTCTTTGTAGACCTTATCCTGTGCAAACTCTTTAATCGCCTTTTCACGGAACTCTTCATTTTTAACGAGCATTAAAACTCCGCTCGTTTCACGATCTAGTCTGTGAAGTAATCTTGAGCCTTTGAACTGCCTTTCAATTTCATCCGAATTTACATATGCAGGTTTATCTACAACGATTATGTCATCATTTTCAAAGATAGGTTTAGCCTTTTCTATCTTGATAACTCTAAAAATGGTTCGCTCATCGATCTCTCCACGAGCTATCATTACTTTTTTATTTCCAACATATACAAGTCCACGGTCTATCATAGACTTTGCATTTGAGTTGGAAATTCCTTCTTGTTTTGCTAATAATTTATATGCTTTTTCTGTTGCCATAATTA
>Ga0256828_1002320_pt1 | contig 11387 bp, 8 predicted proteins | sample CV88metaG_FD_185993 | JGI IMG/M metagenome (GOLD analysis project Ga0256828, IMG submission 185993) | Hydrothermal vent microbial communities from East Pacific Rise, Pacific Ocean - CV88 | ecosystem: Environmental > Aquatic > Marine > Hydrothermal vents | place: Pacific Ocean: East Pacific Rise... | reverse complement strand
AACAATAAACCGCCAGTTTTAGGACACGGGTTGGATATCGACACAATGAAGGCAAGTGCTGAGGCATATTTAAATGCCCTCAACAACTATCTCCATATGAAGGAATTATTGCCCAATCGCTCCATTTTATTTCCGTCTAAAGAGGATATTTAAAAGAGAAGACTGTTTTTTAAGTTATATCAATGGGTCAATCGATATTTAGTAGTATTTAAAACTAAAAATTATTCAGGAGGGATATAGAAAAGTTGAAAAATGAAGTAAGTCGATAAAAAAATTAAAATAGAGTAGATAAACAAATAAAACCCTTCAGACCCTTTGACCAATCCCTTAATCCCCTTTAACCAATCCTTTTAACCCTTTTAGAGCCCCTTTAAGCCCCATTTAAAATCAATTTAATAAAACAATCAACCTTTAACAATTTGGCAGAAGGAATTGACGATTCTCCATCCTCCGGTAAAAAAACGGAAATAATTGACTCCTTTAATTTGAATTAATTTGAATCGGAACAATAGATTCACCTATTCCACCTTTAATTAACCAATCCAATGGGCTCGGACGACTCCCTTTTTAATCAATTTATTTTATCCCTCTCCCTTTCCCAATTATTTTATGGATTTTATCAGATACACTCCTATCGAATAACCTCAGCGGATTAATATTTTTCCATTGGTTAGTCCATTTCGAGTGGCATAAAAAATTTTAATCCTGTCTTTTAACCGGATTAATTCTTTAATTTTAAAACTTTCACCTCCTCCCCTTTCCCTTATTTCTTCTTCTATCCAATATTTAAGTGGTTGATCGTCCACCATTTCAAAACGAATGTAATTGTCCCTTTCCATTAATTTTCTCAAAACTTCAATTGCATCCCTTGTGGAGATAGGTTGCCGGGGAATATAATTTTCAAAAATTTCCCTCTGATAAACATGGGAATCTAAATTTTCCAATCGTGTGGTAGTTGCCACTATTATAATTCGGGAAGTGGGTGATTTTAACTTTTCCAATTGGGAAAGGAGCTCCAATTTTAAAATAGTGGGACTTCGTCCATCTGGTCCCAATAAAAATTCAATATTTTTAAAAAGAAGGACAATTCCTCCTTCCCAATTCAATTGGGAGAGTTGATATAAATATTCAAACATATCAGTCATTTTTTTTAATCCCTCAAGAGGAGTTTCCAATATAAATTGTTCTGAATTTACTTGAACTAAATCAAAATTAAATTGACCGGCAATTGCTTTCCCGATAAATTCTTTTCCGGTTCCCTCTTCTCCATAAATCAGATAACCCCGTTTAGGCACAACCCCAATTGAACGATAAAATTCCAATTGCCTTTTATTTTTAACCAATTCCCCTTCTGTTTTCAAAAGTGCCCGATACTTTTTTGAGAGAAGGAAAACATCTTTCAAGTTGACAAAAATTTTAGTGCCCTCAATCCTTTCCACACTCTTACCCATTTTCATTAAAAATTCATCCCATTTATCCCGCTCATACTCCTGAAGGGCGGTTTGGAAATGTTCAAACCGAATTTTTGAATTTTTTGGTTCAATTTGCTTTACCCGGGTGACCAATGTTTCAATATCTCTTCCGGAAAAACCTTCTGTTTTTGCCACTATTTCATCTTTTCCGTTCATTTCGGAAAAATTAAATCCGTCCAATTTATAGTTAAAAATAGCTTCCCTATCGGCAGGACCTGGAAGTTTAATTTGGAAGGAGTTATTAAGCCGGCTTCGAACTGCCAAATCTACTGTTTCCAAACGATTTGTTGCTCCAATTACAAAAACTTTTTTCCGTTGGGAAGTTGCTCCATCAATTTCCACTAAAAATTGGTTTACCATATCTTGGGTGAATTTATCCATTTCGTCTCCACCCCGATGGGGAAAAAGGGTGTCCAATTCGTCTAAAAAGAGAACAGTTGGAGAATTTGCCCGAGCCCGTTCAAACAATTCATGGATTTTAGCACTACTTTCACCAATATATTGTCCTTTCATTTCAGCAAGGGTAGGAGCCAAAAAGTGCATTTTATACTCATTGGCAATTGCTTTAGCAATTAAGGTTTTACCGGTTCCCGGAGGTCCATACAGAATCATTCCCCGTTGGACATTCTCTTTGCTATTTATAAAGGAGTCCAACATTATTCTTATACGTTTTTTAATTTCATCTTCAATGACAACATCGTTTAATGTTACTTTTTCTTCTATTTTTTGTTCAAAGGTATCCTCAAAATCCTTGCTACTCCAAAATTTTTGAGTTGATTTATTATTCTCAATCTTGTTTTTAAATAAACGGACAATTTCCCTGAGTTTTCTACCACTTCCTTGAAGTCCAGTAGCTATTTCTTTAATATCTTGAGGTTGGAAAAATTGCTCTTCTATAAAAAATTGCCGTATTAAAAAGTTTATTACCTCTTCGATTGTAGGTCCTCCTATATAAATCAAATGGGGACCAGTTGTTGTTTCAAAATTGAAGTTTTTCAAGAGGTTGATATCTTTAATTGTCGTAAATAGGAAAAGGTTGGAAATTCTTTCAAATTCGGAAATTTTTCGGAGAAGTTGTAAATCTGCCCGATCGTACAGATTGGCTTCCCATTCCAAATTGGGAATAAAAAGGGCTACTCGATTATTTTGAGCATACCTTTCTATTTGAATAAAAACATTTTCCCTTTCTGACTGATTTGCTATATCTTCTGTCTGTTCCTGTGCCTCTTCCCTATGCTCCCTGTCGGAATTGAGTCGTGCTCCAAAACCGGAAATTAGCCGGCGAGCCCTAAATGCTGTTCTAAAATCTACTTCCCTATTTTTGAATTCCCGTTTAAAATACCGAAACCTTCCTTCACTGAGAGTTACCATTACATCTATTTGATTTTTAAAGCAAAAAAGTCGAAGGGTTTCTTCCAATTCTCGAACCCCTAAATAGTTATTAAAAAAAAAGGTGTCTCCAATTCCCATTCCATAGAAAAAAAAGCTATTAATTCCCTTGTTCATCCCTTCGACAATTTTTCCCAAAAATCGGTGTTGTTGCCACATTTTATTCTCCTATTAAGTCCTTAAATTCTTTTATCTCTTTTTGAACCTTTGTTTTTATATTTTTTAAGGCTTCCTTCATTTGTTGTAAATTTTTTTTCTTCTTTTGATATTCTTCCAGACTACCCAACTCCCGCTCCAACCTTTTTATTTCGGTTTTTAACTGTTTTAACTCATTCTGTTTTTGCAATTTTTTTTCCAGAAGGGTCTGTTTTCTGTGAAATTTGGCAACTTCCTTTTCTAATTCAGCCAGTTCGGTTCCCAAATTTCCAACTTGACTTCCCCTCTCTTTCATCCGTAAATCCCTTTTTAGAGTTCTGATATAAGTAATTGTCTCCAATCCCAACTGATAGGATTCTTTTTCCGACAACTCTTTCCCTTTTTTTCTAATTAATATTTTTAGAATGGGAGAGGTGAGAGGAAGGAGGTATACTAGGTTGGTAATTACATTAGGATTATTTAAAATATGGGGAAATTGATTGATAAAGTTCTCCGGCTCCTTTACCGCTTCCAATAAGTTATTTACAAATTCGACTTTACAACTCTCATTTTTAAATTCATTTGGACTTTTTTGAAGGGTAATTTTCAATTTTTCAAAACTCAACTTTCCCATTGTTTCTCCTTTTTATTCCCGATGCCGTCGTCGTTGTCGATGATGGGCTTTAATTGATTCCCGTTCTTGGTCGTAAATTAAGGACCTTCCATCCTTTACCACGTCCAGTAAAGGTATCCCATTTTTATTGAATAATTGTTTTAAATCTTTCCATTTAATTTCGCACTTATGACCAGTCCGAATTTGATGGTCCAATTCCACTATTACCTCTCCCTTTTCATCCACTGTTACTTTTTCAAAGGTAATTAAATCCCCATTACTACATTCAATTCGAAACCCATTTACAGGATTGTTTCCGATAATTTCCACATTGACAGAAGTAAATAGGGCTTTGTCCAGCATAATATCCCGGATATTTAATGCCAGTTGGGCACTACTTTCCAACCTTTCCTCCAATTTACGGGCTTCTTTGACCGCTTTTTCAAAAAGTTGATTCGCCTTTCCCAAAATCTCCTCTCCCTCTTGAAACTCTTCCCTTTCAATTGCTTTTTTTGCTTCTGCAATTAATTTATTAAATTTATCACTGACTTTTTTATCGGTATATCGGTCTAAATAGGTTAACGGAGAAACCTTTCGATCTACTCCATTATATTTATCCTCCAATAATACCATTTCTCCTCTTCCTACCCGTTCCAAAGTGGTATTTAAATAATTTTCCGCTTTTCGTTTTTTTTCCAACCATTCGGCATATTTTTTTCCCAATTCTCCTTTAAATTGACTCAATTGGGCTGAAATAGATTGGAATTGAGCTATTGCCTGATTGTCGCTTATTTGTTGAAATTTTTCCACCTTTTTACCTAATTCCCGATATTCATTTTCCATAAATTTAAGGGCAATTTGGGTATTGATATCCTGAAAAACGATAGTTATTTCCTGTTTTAATTTTAATGCCTCTTTACGAATTTTTGCCCTCTGCTCCGCTTTTTTTCCCTCTTTTTTTAACTCTTCCAATTGGGCTTGTGCAATCTCCAATTGGTTTTTTCCCTCCCGTATTTTCCTTTGCTGGGTAAACAGAAGATTTTCCAAATTTCCAATCTGGGATATAATTTTGGCAATTTGTTGATTTAACTGAACCGCTTGATTATATTCGGAATTCATATAGTGGTAACTATTATTAATTTTATTTCTTAAATAAGCAATTTGGCTATTGAAATTTTGCAATTCCTCTAAATAGTATTTTAATTTTTTCTCAATTTCAGAGGAATCTGGGAGACTTATTTGGGAAATTTCCCGTTTTAATTGGGCAAGACGATTTTCCAATAGTTGGGCTTCTTCTGGAAAATAGGGATAAACCTTTTCCAAACTCAATTGAGTTTTTCGGAATTGGTCCATTTCAACCAATAATTGTCGATTTAAAAGTCGAATTTCTCCAATCCCATTTTGTAGATTGGTTTTTATCCGATTTACAATTGTATTTCGACTCCGTTCCACCTCATCTAAAACATTTGCTACTTCCCAACTTTTTCGACCACTCATACTGACTCCTTTTTCCAATTGGTTTTAAAACTTTTTAAGTTTAATAATTTTTTTGGAGGAATTCCGACCAATCTAATTTCTCCATCTTTAATTAAAAATTCAACCTCTCTTTCCTGTTTTATTAAAAAATGGAGTGCTAACTTTTGTCCTCGTTCCGATAATACAACTATTCGTTGATTGATAGACCCTCTCAAGGGAGTTTCCTGATTCAATTCTTCGATATATTCTCCGTCTATTACTAAATCGACTCGATTTAAAAGCTCCCTTTTTTCCCCATCTTCCATAATATCCTCAATTTTATAACCGGTATAAAGAATATAATCTAATTCAGGTAACGTTTTGGTTAGTCGGTCAATTAAACGGGAAAGAGGACGCGACTGTAAAAAGGGCTCACCTCCACTAATTGTAATTCCGTCCACATTTGCCTCCTCAATCAGGGAAACCAAACGGTCAATCGAAATTAATTTGCCCTTTTTAGGGTCCCAGGAGTCGGGAGCAATACATCCTTTACATCGGCGATAACATCCCTGCACCCAAAGCCCAAATCTGGTTCCGGGTCCTAAACTTTTTACCCTTGGAGCATAGAAATAGAGATTTATCATTTTTTTTCTTTTAACTTACAGTAATACCATTTATGAAGAGGGATTAAAACTATAAATTCTCCATTTTCTTTTTTTTCCATTCTCCTCTCAATTCCTCCGCCGTAAATTCCTTCCATTTTACTACTATTCCAGCGGGTATATTTGGCGTCCAGCTCTACAATCTGTTCTTTAAAATAACGATTTACTTCTTGATAAAATTCTTTTTCAACAGGAGTTATTTCAACTGGATTTTTCTGTTTATATTCTAAAATCTTTGGATAATACCAGCTTACAAAACTCCGGGCAGAAGAAAGTCGTTTTAAAAATTCTGCCCTGCCTATATTTTTAAACATTTCCAATTGAATTATCTTTTTATATAAATTTTCTTCTTTTTCATCCCATAGTTGGTTTAATTTCTGTTCCGTTTTATTTAATTTTTTTTGTGTTTCTGTCAACTGTTTTGTCAGACTGTTCAATTTAAAAATCAACTCATTTTCCTTCTTTTTCCAATTTTCCGTTTCTATTTTCCAGTGATTTTCTTTTTCCTTTAAATTTTCGATATCTTCCTTCAATTTTTTATTTCTATTTTTATACTCTTCTAAGTCCTTTTTAAACTCTTCTTCTAACTCCCTTTTATACTCTTTGCACTCTTTTAAATTTTTTTTGCATTCTTCTAACTTAGAGATATTGAATAACGCCTTCACTCCTTCCAAAACTTTTTTTATAAGCCCCATAATTTCCTCTCTATCTTGTTTCAACTGCTCTTTTAATTGATTGGTAACCTTATCAATAATCTGATTTATTTCCTGTTTCAACTCTTTTTTCAATTCTTTTTGTTGTTTTTTGCACTCATCTATATCCTTATGTATTTTTTCAAATTCTTTTGTTTCTTTTCTCTTTCCCTTTTTCTTTTCTTTTGTTCCAGACTCTTTCTCTTTAGGCATTGTCTCTTCATTCTCCCCTTGTTTTTTATTTTCGTTTATACTAAATTCTTTTTTTTTACTTTTCCATTTTCTAAATCTACTACCTTTCCCTTTTGTAAATCTATATAAAATTGTTCTCCTTCTATATCTCTATTTTTAATAAAACATTCAATTATTGGACCGTCGAACACTCTTCCAAACAACTCACCCTGTTCTTGTGGTAACCCTGGGACAAACAATCTATTCCGTTTTCGACCCGGGTTGGTTTCAAAACTGTAATAAATAGATATCCTCCCATTATTTACCCTTCCCAACAGAACCCACTCACTTTCAAAAAGCCCTTGGGAAAGTTTTACATGTCCGCGAATATCGGTAATATATCGATCCAAGGGTCTTTTTTTGCTCGGGACTATTCTTCCTATTTCTCCTCCGGCTAAAAATGATGCTCCCAGGGCAACTCCACTTTTTCGAGTGACAATTATCCCATTCTTTTCATCTATTTCTTCAAGTGCTTTTATTTCTATTTTAAATTCAAATTGATTTTTTTTGCCTTTTAAACCGTTTTTTAAGTTTTCCAATTTATCTTCCAAAATTTCTTGAAATCTATTCCTATCTTCTCCTTCAGACACATTTGTCCAACGGGATTTGGAACTATTACCTGCTAAAAAGATAGTAATTTTTTGGGTATCTATATCGTATTTTTTCAATTCACTTCTATATTTTTCAACTGACTTTACAATCAACTGACCAAAAGCTTCAATCTGTTTATCTATAATATTTTTTATAAAATTTTCCCATTCCATTAGATTGGGCTCAATTTCAATTGAAACCGGTTTTCCGTCTCTATTGTATAATTCTACTACTAAATCTTCCGCTTCGTTCAATTCATTTTTAAAAAAGGGACGGCTTATCTCTTCCATCAATCGCCATAAATTAATTTTCCCTAAAATAGTCCATTCTCTATTCATTAAATTGGAAGGATAATTCCTAATTTTTTCCATACCTTCTGGAATAAGAATGGGAATCTGTTTAGATTTCATTTGTTCCCTATTTTGTTTATAAATTTCATAAGCCAATTGCTGGATAATTATCTCACCTCCCTTTCGGCTTCCACCGGTTCCCAAAATTTGGATTATTTCACTGTAATTTTCTTCGTCTGGATTATCCGAATCCCTATTCCGATAAAATCCCACTGCAAAATCAAGGGTTCCTCCTCCAAAATCAAATATTCCAAATAGCTCTTCCTTTTCAATTTTTTCCAAAAATATAGCCACTCCAACTAATGCCACCGGCTCAAATATTTCATCCAAAACATAAACTTTTTCCCTAAACCTTTCAGGTAAAGATTTTTTAATCCCTTCTACCAAAGATTCGATTAAAATTTCCCGTTCATCTTTTGTAAACTTAACTGGAATTGTAAAAATATAATTGGTATAAACCTCTCCGTTTATCGGATTATTTAAAGTTCTGCCTATTAAATAGCTATATAGGAAAATTGGATTTAAATGCTCCTCATCCTTTTGTTTAAAACTCAAATTAATAACAGTTTTAAAATTATCCAATGGTTCAATTTTGATACTTTCATCTGTTTTAGTAGGTAAAAGTTTTAATTCTGTAATTAAAGTTTTTAAGATTTTGGAATTATCTCCTTTAATTCCTACCATTTCATTGGTAGAATTACTGTATTCAAAATGGTCGAAATTTTTATTAAACTCTTCACTATTAAAATCGTGTCCTTCTATTCTCCTGTTAAATAAGGGATGGCTCTCTTCTACCAATTGTGTATAAATTTTTTTCCAGTTGAAAATTGCAATAGCAGTTTTATTTTCATAATCCTCTTCCCTTTCCGGATTATCGGAAAGAGGTAACAATTCCCATTCATTTTTTGCAATACAAGTGGCGGAGGTTCCAAAATCGATTGCCACCGGTTGATCAGAAACGGTTGGATTGGTTACTTTTAGTTGAAAGGGCAGTTGGAACTGGATTGTTCCATTTTGATACTCTATTAATTGGTCTGAATCGAGTGAAATTCCAAGATATCCCTTTAAAATTACCGAATTATCCCTTTTTAATTTTTCTATTTCTAAAAATTTATTTGTATCTACCTCTATTTTTATAAGAATATTCTCCTCTTCAACAATGCCATCTCCATAAAATTGGATCGATTCTTCCAGTTTATCATTATCCACCTGTTCCAATTGAATAGTTCCCTTAAGTTTTAAATTTTCCAGTCCTTCGCAAAATTTAGTCAACTTAAATTTAAAAACCCTTTTTCCAAAACCAACCCAGACCCCGTGATCATCTAAATAGTGTTTATCAATTTCCTTAAATCCCAAAAGCAAATTTTCAGTAATATCCCAGTAATCTTCAATTTCAGGAAATTTACATTTCCTTGCAAACTCTACCACTTCTTCACTTTTGTCTTCGTTTAAATAAAAGGTCTCCAATTTGTCTATTTCTCCCTCAAAAGAACTCTTTTTATCTTCCCAAAATAGAACGGCTTTTTTATAATTCATTTCTGGTATTAAAAGGTATAAATCTTCCTTCCTCTCTTCCTTTTCAATAAAGATTTCTCCCTTTTTTCCAATTATTTTCCATTCTATAAATTGGGACTCCATTTGCCTCCTTTTCAAATCGTTTGATTAATTATAATTAAAACAGTGGACAATTTTTGTCGTTTTTTTATTTTTTTAAACAAAAGGGTCAAACAGTTCGTCGACGATAAAATAAAAGCCCACCTCCAACCACCACCATTACTCCGCTCAATAGTTGTCCCATTGTAAAAGGTCCCCAAATAAAACCCAGTTGAGGGTCCGGTTCCCTCCAAAATTCAGCAATAAATCGGGCAACTCCATACCCTAACAGATAGAGGGCAATTAACTCACCCTTTTGTCGTCGCCACTTTTTCCGATAGTAGTGAATAACCGCCAACAGTAATACTCCCTCTAAAAAGGCTTCATACAATTGGGATGGATGCCGTAAAACTCCTTCTACATAAATTCCCCAGGGTAATTCGGTAACCCGTCCAACCAGTTCTTGGTTTAAAAAATTTCCAATTCGCCCAAAAATGTAGCCGGCGGGAATTGCTAAAGCTGCTAAATCGCCCAATTTCCATAAATCTACCCGTCGTCTCCAACTATATAAAAGAGTTCCAATTATTCCACCAATAATCGCTCCGTGATAACTCATGCCCCTAATTCCGATAAAATGCCCATTCTGAAAGGGATTAAACATTTCCCACGGATGGATTAGATAATAATCGTTTTGAGGGACATAAAAAATAAAATAACCTATCCGGGCTCCTAAAATAATCCCAATTTCCACCCAAATAAAGTATTCCTCCACTATTTCTTTTAAAAGTCCTTCTTTTTCAGCAAATTTTAAGGCTACCCAGAATCCCACTCCCAGTGCTAAAATATACATTATCCCATACCAATGGACTTGAATATCTCCAATTGAAAAGGCGATTGGATTGAAATGGGAATAGATATTATTCCACCACCCACCTGTCGCCAACTCTGTCCCATACCCTTTCAAATCTGTTCCTTTTGGTTTATTTAAATTTTTAACTTAAAAAAGGAGTTTAAATCTGAACCCTCTATTCCCTTTATGGGAAATTTAGACCTACTCCTCCCTTTCATTTTTCCTTTTTAATATTCTTCAATTTTCCTAAAAAAAAGAGAGTCGCTTTATGTAACCTTTCTAAACCAATTTCCGAACACTTTTTACATTGGTGGAGAAGCAATAATCCCTCCCTTACATTGCCGAACCCCAACTACTTCTGGAGCCTTTTCAATTAATTCCTTCAATGGAGTAGTAGTTGGGTCTCCCTTTAATTTAATCCTAATTTCGGTAATATATTTAATGCCAAATTGTCCCTTTTGTCCACATACCAGCTGAAATTTTCGACCATTTTTATCTCCAAAACTTTTTTTAAAAACCCATCGCACCTGAGCTAAAGTTACATATTGTCCCATATGGGTTGCAAAATAGCGTTGGATTGGGGTTGGAAAAATTTTTAATATCATTCCGTTAATTCCCCGTTCCTTCCGAAGATTAAACTCTTTTGTCAATTTAAGGGCAGTAAAAAAGTAGGTCTGGGCATCGGTACCAAAACAACTCCCGTGTTTCCGCCATTCGTGGATATGTAACCCTTCCACCACTCCAGGCATATAAATTCGTAAAAGTTTTAAAAAACCGGCTGAAAGTTGGAGAGGTTGAAAATTGGAACAATAATTTTGCCCTTGGGGCCATAATCCGTGGAGAGTAAAATGGGTATTAGCCCAATCAGCGGTAAATTTGAGGGCACAGTCCCGGGCTTTTGGATGTAACCTGCAATAGCTGTTATGCCAACTCAATGCTAAAACTGTATCGGTAGCAATTTTTTTACCACCTTTTTTCCGATAATTTTCCTGTCCTGTTCCATTCCCACTATTCCTACTATTTCCATTCTTACTGGACCAAATTCCTTTATTCCACCCACTATTTCCCTTTCCCTTTCCTTCTCCCAAATCGATGCGGTATTCGGTCAATTGGGAATATCCTTTTCCTATTCCCACCAGCATCAACAAAATCAAAATTAACTTTAAAAGGTGACCAGATTTTTCCTTTTCCATTCCTCTTCCTTACCTCTCCAGATTTAAATGGGTCAATAATTTATTATACCGCACCGAAATTATCCTCCTTGAAGGTAATTCAAAAGAGGAGGTATCCGTTCCCAAATCCAATAGATTGCCATTCCGCCTCCTCCAATTGTTGCCCCTTTAAAAAGTAGTCG
>Ga0256828_1002319_pt1 | contig 11389 bp, 9 predicted proteins | sample CV88metaG_FD_185993 | JGI IMG/M metagenome (GOLD analysis project Ga0256828, IMG submission 185993) | Hydrothermal vent microbial communities from East Pacific Rise, Pacific Ocean - CV88 | ecosystem: Environmental > Aquatic > Marine > Hydrothermal vents | place: Pacific Ocean: East Pacific Rise... | reverse complement strand
AACAATAAGTTGTGCAAGCTCTACCATATTGTGAAACTCTAAAAGTTCAATAAGCTCTTGGTTAAACTCTTTTGTTTTATCTTGAAGTGCAATTTTTGAGAGGTTGTTTTTAATATTTTTAAGTGCATCAAGAGCCTCTTGAAGTTCACTCTCTTTCCTTAGAATTCCTACATTTTTGTAAAATAAATCAGCAACTAAATCTTTCATATCATAAAGGTTTATTCCCCCTTCATATTGAAAAATTGTATCAATTTCTTGTTGTGACTCTTGTGCATCTACTGTTTGAAACTCTTGTGTTTTTGCATAACTTGCTGCACCTTTTGCTGCATCTTTACCAAATACAATTAGCTCTAAAAGGGAGTTTCCACCAAGGCGATTTGCACCATGAACATTATGGTTTGCACACTCACCAACACTAAAAAGCCCCTCTATATTTGTTTGTGAATTTGCATCTACTTCAATTCCACCCATACTGTAGTGAGCAGCTGGTTTTATTGGGATAAGCTCTTTTGTTAAATCTATATCCTCATAAAGTTTTGCTAGTTTTTGCTCTTGAGGGAGAGATTCTTCTATGAACTTTTTATCTAAATGACGTAAATCTAAAAAGACATCACTTTTTTTCATCTGCTCATAAATGGCACGACTCACTTCATCGCGTGGACGCAATTCATCACAAAATCTTTGCTCATTATTATCTACTAAATACCCTCCAGCACCCCTTGCACTTTCACTAATTAAAATAGAGGAGTTTTTTAAAGCTGTTGGATGGAACTGTACAAACTCTAAGTTACTTAGTATTGCACCAGCTTTATATGCAGCTACTAAACCATCTCCTGTGGAGCTTTTGGAGTTTGTGGAGTGTTTGCCATAAATTTTTGCGTACCCTCCCGTTGCTACAATAACACTTTTAGCGCTAAAAGTTTCCACTTGAGAGTTTCTCATATTTAAAAAAGTTGCCCCAATTATTTTTTGCTCTTTTGTGAGAATATCAAGAAGAAATCTTTGGTTAAAAATATCTATATTTTCTTTATTTACTTGGTCATAAAGTGTATGAAGAATTTTTAATCCTGTATAATCTTGTGCATAACAAGCACGCGGATGTTTTGCACCTCCAAGTTTACGCTGAGCAATTTCCCCATTAGGTGTACGTGAAAAACAGACCCCTATACTATCGAGCCACTCTATTGCTTCTGGGGCACTTTGGCAGAGGTGTTGTACCATTTTTTCATCTGCTAAAGCATGAGATGATTTTAAAGTATCTTCTATATGCAGCTCTACAGTATCATCTTTGCCAAGTGCAGCATTAATACCACCTTGAGCCATGGAAGTTTGTGCTCTGGTTGGAAACTCTTTGGTAACTAAAGCGACACTAAGACCCTCTTGCTTTGCAAATAAGGCACTACTTAATGCACTTGCACCTGCTCCAATTATTAAAACATCATATTGCATAAAAAACTATCCTAATTGGTTTAAAATTGAGGTATTGTACTTGAAAATAATAAAAAAATGAAGAAAAATAGAAGATGAGCTAAAACCTTAAAGGTTTAGCTCAGAAAAAGGTTTATACTTCTTGTATAAATTTTGTAACATCATAACGAACAGCAAGATATTCGTCAATCTCACCTTTTTCATTATGAAGTGGAATAATAGTAGTATCTACATAGTATGCAGAACCATCTTTACGACGGTTTTTAATTGTACCATGGAAAACTCCACCATATTTGATTGTATCCCAAAGCTCTTCAAATACAGAAGCTTTCATATCTGGGTGGCGAACAATATTGTGTGGTTTACCAATAAGTTCTTCCTCTTCATATCCAGATACTTCACAGAATTTATTGTTAACGTAAGTGATTTTACCTTTGAGGTCTGTTTTAGAAACAATTGCACTCTCTTCAAGAGCAAATACAAACTCTCTAAGCTCACTTTTTGCACGTGCTAAATCTTGCATAGAGCGTACTTCTTTAATATATACTAAAATACTTAGCACTAAAAGAACCATAGATGCAATTAAAAGATTGTTTGTTGTAGCATTTAACTCAGCACGAAGATCATTTGATTTTTCAAATGCAAAGTTTACAACTTCATTAATATCGCTAACAATACTATTTTTATCAAGAGCATTTTCAAGCTCTATAAGAGATTGTTGTTTTTCGTAAATTTTTTGAAGATGTGCATTTAATGTACTTGTATATTTTGTAGCATTGAGGTTTACAAATTCACTATATGAATCATCTACTGTTGCTTTAAAAAGGTTAATCATATAATTTCTATCTGCACTAGAGAGGTGTTTAAGATTTTTTAAGTAACTTTGATAATCATCGATAGACCAAATAACAGCAGTTTTTAAAAGTGCTCTATCTGTTTTAATATCTTCATTAATCAGCTCAATAGCTTCAAATTTTTCTCTGATAATTTTTGTAAGAGTATAAAGTCTATCATAATCAAGAGATGCAAGTGTATTTACATAATACTCTTCTGCACGTTTAAGATCTTCAAAAGATTTTGCAACTTCATCGTTATTTACTTCTTTATTTAAATGTAAAAGACGTTTTGTATGGAGTTTAAACATCTCTTCTAATTCATAAGATTGAGCTCTTACATCTTTTAAAATTTCTTCTTTTTTTGCAACTTCTTGTTTTGTTTCAAAACTAATGTAAAATAAAGAAGCAAAAAGTGCAATAATTATTGCAGGAACAACCATCAATACTTTATTCATTATTTATCTCCTTTTAATATTGCTGGTGTATCACCTGTAAGTGTTTTTAAGAAAGCTTCGATATCTGCAGTAGATTTATGAGCTTTTTTTGTAACACCAAGTTGATATTCGCGCATTTTAATAATTGCTTCTTTAAGTGTTTTTACACTACCATCATGAAAGTATGGTGCAGTTAAAGCAATATTTCTAAGTGATGGAACTTTGTAAACATTTTTATCACGTTCACGTTTTGTTACATCAAAACGACTACTTGCTATTTTTTCAGATTCATATGGTTCAAATACACCCATTTTTTGGTACATATTTCCACCCATATTTACACCATTGTGACAATATACACAACCTGTAGATACAAACTCTTTGTAACCACGTTTCTCTTGTGCGTTAAGTGCTGTATCATCTCCACGTAAAAATCTGTCAAACTTAGAGTTTGGAGTGATGAGTGCTTTTTCAAACTCTGCAATAACCTCTACTACATTTTGTGGTGTTACACCATCTTCGTAGATGTTAGAAAATTCAACTGCATAAGCACTGTTTTGAATTTTTGAAACAACTTCATCCATAGAAGATTCTAATCCATCCTCTTTTGTAATAGAATCTTTTACTTGTTGTTTTAGAGTATCTGCTATTCCGTTATAAAAATAAGAGAAGTTAAATGCACTGTTTAAAACAGTTGAAGCATTTGTTGCAGTTTGTTGTCCATCTACTCCAAAAGAGTATTGAGTTTTATTTGCTCCACTTCCTGGAAGTGTGTGACAAGATGCACAAGAAACACTTCCATCTTTTGAGAGCATAGGCTCAGAAAAAAGTTTTTTACCAAGTTCAGCTTTAGCTTTATTGTAAGCTATTTGCTTTGGAATTGGCACAATAGGAGATTGTGCTACTAAAGATGTACCAACTAGTAATGAAAGTAATGCTAACTTATAAATGATACCAACCTTATATATTGAGATTTTAAAATAATTGGGCGAATTATATCACAAAAGTTGTAAGAAACAGGTACCTAAGTACCCTTAGAGTTGCGGCAATAATAAAAAAGTAAAAAAAATTCACACGAAAGAGCCCAGCAACGATAGTTAGGGGGTCTCCAATAAGTGGAAGCCAACTAAAAAACAACAAACTCCAACCATATTTGTGCCCTAAAAAAAGAGACTTTCTACCCATTTTAGATTTTCTAAGTTTCGCATCCATTTTATCTGCAAAGAAGTATCCTAAAATATAGTTAAAAACAACAGCTAAAACATTACCAAATGAAGCAGCAATTAAAGCATTAAAGTGGGGCATTCCACTCTCTATTGCACCAAGAAGTGCAACCTCTGAAGAGAAAGGAAGGATTGTTGCTGCAAAAAATGCAGCAAAAAATAAAGAGAGTTCTGCCAATTAAAAACTATCTTTTATATTTTGAACAATAGAAGCTATCAGTTTTTCTCTAGCTTCTACACTTGTCCATGCAATGTGTGGAGTCATATAGAGTCTTTGTTTATTTTCTACGTGAAGTAGAGGCGAGGTTTTTGGTAGTGGCTCTTTTGTAAAAACATCAAGCCCAAAAGCAATATTTTTTTCATCTACAATTTTTGCAACTGCATCTTCATTTACAATACCACCACGACCAAGATTAAGCACAACTGCACCATCTTTACATTGTTGAAGCTTTTCATAATCTAAAAGGTTATCTGTTTTTTCATTGAGTGGTGCATGAATTGAGATAATATCACTCTCTTTTAAAAGTTGCTGGAGTGAAATAGAGGGATACTTCTCCTCTCTTGTAACTCCACTTGTAGAGTAGTAGCTTACATCTGCACCAAAAGCAGTTGCAACATCAGCAACTTTTCTACCAATAGTTCCAAGTCCAATAATACCCCATTTTTTCCCTTTTACTTCAAAAAATGGGTGGCTTACATCGGTAAAAATTGTATTTTGTGAGTAAGTACCATCTTTTACCACTTCATCATAGTAGCGTGAATGTCCAATAAGATAAAAAAGCATTGAAAATGTATGTTGCACAACAGAATCAGTTGAGTATCCAGCAACATTTTTTACTTCAATTTGAAGTTCTTTTGCTGCTTCTAAGTCGATATTATTCATACCTGTGGCTGCAACGCAAATAAGTTTTAAATTATTTGCTTGAGTCATCAACTCTTTGTCAATTACAACTTTGTTTGTTACAACAACATCAACCTCTTTTATACGACCCAGTGTTTGCTCTTTTGAAGTTGTTTGGTAAATTGTTACTTCACCTAAAGTTTCAAAAGCTTGAAGTGAAGTATCTCCAAATGTAAGTGCATCTAAAATTGCTATTTTCATTATTTTTCCCATATTGTGCTAAAGTTAAACTCTATTGGAGATGTTGGTGTATCAAAAAGGTAAGATTCATTACTTACTTCTTTGTCGAGTTTATAAAGATTGTTTATAAGTTTATAAATTTGTGCTTTTTTTGTTTGAATATCTACTATAACGTAGTAATTTACTCCAACCTCTTCATAGAGAGAGTATTTTTCATTTTTGTCTTTTTTTTGTGTAGAGGGACTTAGAACCTCAAAAATAATTTGAGGTGTTTTTTGCAGATACATCTCACCCAAATCCTCCCCACAAGCAAACACAACATCAGGTGAAACAACAGTATCATCTGCTATTTTATAGTCTATCTCCATCGCTGCTAAACATTGATCACAAGAGCTTTTCTTTTTTAATTCTATATAAATATTTCCCGAAGTTTGTTGATGTTTAATCATCGGCTTTGGACTCATCGCATAGGGGTGACCATCTATTAACTCCCAATCACCCTCCCATTGCTCATACTCTTTGTATGTGTAATGCTCCTTATAAACTCTTGCACCCATACTAAAAACCTTAACAATCTTTTATTTTTGTAATCAACTCTCTAGCTTGAGTAAGGGCATTTTCTACTTTATCAAATACAAGAGCAACAGCTAAGCGACGCCCTTTGTGAGCTTCAGGTTTGCTAAATACACGCACAAAAGAGTTTTGTGTAAATAAAGACTCATCTACCTCTACAACAGGTGCTACGCTATGCTCACATTCACTTTTAAATGCAGCACTTGCACCATCACCATAAAATGTAAAACCAAGTGGAAGTCCTAAAACTGCTCTTAAGTGAAGGGCAAATTCACTCTGAGATTGAGTAATAAGTGTTACCATACCTGTATCGTGTGGGCGAGGGCTTACTTCTGAAAAATAAACTTCATCACCTTTTACAAAAAGCTCAACACCAAAAATTCCACGACCACCTAGACCATCTGTAATTGTTTTTGCAATCTCTTGCGCACGTTGTTTGGCAACATCACTCATAATTGCTGGTTGCCAAGAAAATACATAATCTCCATCGCGTTGTTCATGTCCTATTGGTTCACAAAAAACAGTTTCATTTCCATTTCTAGCTGTAAGCATTGTGATTTCATAATCAAAATCTACAAATGCCTCTACAATTAATTCACTTGCATCACCACGTGCTTCTTTTGCTATCTCCCAAGATGTTGGGATATCTGCTTCACTTTTTGCAACACTTTGTCCATGACCAGAACTACTCATAACAGGTTTTATAACACATGGAAAACCAAGTTCACGTGCAGCTTCAAGCATACCCTCTTGAGTTGTTACAAATTTGTATGGACCAGTTTTAAGTCCCAACTCCTCTGCTGCAAAAACACGAATATTTTTACGATTCATCGTTTTATTTACTGCATCTGCATTTGGAATAACGTTAAAACCTTCAGCCTCTGCGTCAAAAAGTGCTTCGATACTAATCGCTTCAACTTCTGGAAGGATATAGTCAGGTTTTTCACGACGAATAACCTCTAAAAGAGCCTCTTTATCTTGCATATTTACAACATAACTTCTATGTGCTACACCATGAGCTGGTGCATTTGCATATTTATCTACAGCAATAGTTTCAAGCCCTAAACGTTGTGCTTCTATAACAACCTCTTTACCAAGTTCACCAGAACCTAGTAACATAACTTTTTTTGAATTTGATTTGAGTGGTGCAGAAAATTTCATTTGGTATAATTCCTCTATTAAATAATTGAAAAATTATACCAAATTAGAGTTAAAACTACTGTTTAAGCCCTAGAAGAGTTTGTAGGAGTTGATCAGATGTGGTAATTGTTTTCCCATTTGCTTGGTATCCACGCTGAATAATAATAAGCTCTGTAAGTGCACGTGAAAGGTCCACATTTGAATTTTCAAGTGAAGAACTTTGAATAAATCCACGCCCAGCAGTAGCAGCTGTTCCAATAATAGGATCTCCTGAATTGGCAGTTTGTGTATAAACACTTCCACCATCACTTGAAAGCCCTTCATTATTTGTAAATTTTGCCATTGCAATTTGAGCAAGTCCAAAACTTCTACCGTTTGAGAATGAACCAATAAGTGTTCCACTTTGGTCAATTCTAATACCAACTAAATCACCACCTGTGTAACCATCTTGAGAGATACCACTTGTTGCACTTTTTGAATCAAAACTTGTCATTCCATCAAACTGTTGAGATGTCCCAAGTGTTAAGTTTACTTGTTGGTTTGGTGCTGAACCATTATTTGCAGAGAATGAAACATTTGGTGGATCATATGTTGCAAGTGAACCATCACTGTTAAAACGGATAGAACCAGTTTTTTCATTAAATGGTGCAGTTGTATCAACTGTAGCTGGTTCTGGAACAGAGATTTTCATATCCCAAGTACTTCCTTTGTTTGCATCAAGACCTGTTTTTCTGAACTCTGTTCTTAGTGTATGTTTAGAACCTAATGAGTCAAAAATATCGATACTACTTGAATGTACTGCTGCATTAAAACTTTGTGAATATGCTTCTGCTCCACCACCAACAGGTAAAACAGAGTTTAATGCTTTCATTGTTGTTGTAAATTTAGAGTTTTCATTTACAGAAGTTGAGCTGTAAGGAGTTACCTCAATATCTAGTGTATAATCTTGATCACTTCCACCTGGATTTGAAATAACAAATTTCCCATACTCATTTACAGAGATTTTTACATTGTTTTGAACACCATCACCATCTGGGTCACGAGCTTGAATTTCCATAGCTTCACGAAGATCTGCTATTGTTGTAAATGTTTTATTATCATTTAGTGGTTTAGAGCTTGTTGCTGGATCATAAGTATATGTATAAGCAGTTGTAACATCTCCAACAGTTAAACCACTTCCTCCATTAACTTGTTTTAAACGGATATTATGAGATGCAAAAGCTGAAGAGTTGTCATTTGTTAAAATAATTTTATTATTTTGAGAATCATAGGTTGCAGATATACCTGTAATACCTGTTTTTGCATTAATCGCATCAGCATAGCGGCGACCATTTACAGCTTCAGAATTGGCTGCATTTCCACCTGTTGTTGTGATACGCTCTGTTGTACCATCATCAAGTTCTAATGTGATATCTAATTCAGCTGCACCAGCTGCAACAGCTCCCCCATCATCTTTTACAGCATTTTGAAAAGAGATCCAAACCCCTTGCTTTTTTTGAAGGGAAAATGCTTCACCTCTATCGTTAAACATAACTCCTACATCACCAGATTTAATAGGGTTTCCATTTTCATCAATAGCAGGTTTTGTTGGATCAGTAGGTGTTCCACTTGGAACTCTATATGCAGCTGAGAAATTTTCAACTGTTGTTCCTGAGTTAAGATTAGCTTTAAGTGTTACTTCATGTGTCGGGTTTGCAGGTGTTGTAAGGCCTGGTGCAATTTTAATACTTTGAATAGGTGCAGTAGAGTCAACCTTACCTGTTTTTTGATCTTTGAGCCAACCTTGTACAATAAAACCGTTGTTATCTACAAAGTTTCCATCTGCATCAAATTTAAAGTCCCCTGCACGAGTGTAGTTGTAAGTGTTTCCAGAGTCTGGAGATACAATAAAAAAACCATCCCCTTGAATAGCAACATCGGTATTTTTATCTGTTGTATCTACACTCCCTTGAGAGAATATACGAGTTGTAGAATCTACCGTTGATCCAAGTCCAACCTGAACAGAGTTTTTCCCTCCAAGATTTCCTTGAGGAGCAGTAGCGATAGATTTTGTTTGTGCAAGCAAGTCAGAAAAGTTTGCACGTGAATATTTAAATCCTGTGGTATTTACATTGGCAATGTTGTTTGATTCAACATCCATAGCAACCTGGTGAGATTGTAAACCAGAAATACCAGAATAGAGAGATTTTAACATCTAAGATCCTTTAAAATTACGGATGATTACTTAGAAATTAAATAGCATTTTTTATTCCAGTTTTTTATCCATCCATTGAAAGGGCTTTTTGAATCATTTGATCTGCTGTAGAGATAATTTTAGAGTTAGCATCAAATGAGCGTTGGTACACTATAAGTTCAGTTAAGGCTGTTTCCATCTCAACATTGGAATTTTCTAAACTATAGTTCATTATATCTGAACCTAGGATATTATTTCCATTACTATCTTTGTAAAAAAAAGCATTTCCGCTATTAGAGCTCTCTTTATAGAGTGTTCCTGAAATTCTATCTAGACCTTGATCATTGGAGAAGTGAAAGAGTCCAATTTTTCCAACACTACTTTGTTTTCCATTACTAAATGTTGCAATAACATCTGCATGGCGATTAATCTCATAACCAACAAGTTCTCCACCAATTGTTCCATCAGATTGGGAAGAGCCATTTGTTGCTGCACTATTTGTCGCAACAACTCCACTAAAATCTTTGCCTAAATCTATAGTAACTTCAGTTCCGTTGTTATCGATTGTAGAGAGAGTAGAGGAGATAAGTGCACCATTTTCATTAAAAGATACCTGAGCAGTTTTTGTATCGTAAATTATAGAACCATCGCTTGATTGTGTTGTTGCTACAACATCCCATTGTGTTCCAGGGGGATTTTGTTGTTGTGATTTTGTAAAAAGGAGTTTAAGATTATTTCTATTGTTTTGCTGATCTATAACAGTTGCACCAAGTGTTCTTGGCTCATCTTCAACACCTAAATTTCCAAAAAATTGAGCATTTTGTGTTGGAACAGGTGGGTAGTTCAAATCTTTTGGAAAACGAAGAGTTTCTTGAGAGCCAATATCTTTTATTTGTGTTTCACTAATCTCTTTTGTAAGTGTATGATCTTTAATATTATCTGCCATAGTACCAAGCACATACTTTCCATCTCTTGTAATAAGATCATTATTTGAATCAAAAACAAAATCTCCAGCTCTTGTGAAATATTTTTTATCACCATCAACTACACCAAACCATCCATCACCATCTATTGCTAAGTCAGTACTTTTTTCTGTAAGGCTAATAGCTCCATTTTTCATAATAGTACTTGAGGCATTAACACGACTTCCTAAACCAACTTCTTGTTGATTTGAAGGTGTATTAACAGCAGCTTCAAAAAGTGTTGTAAATTCTGTATTTACACTACGAAAACCAACAGTTGAACTGTTTGCAATATTATCAGATGTAATATCTATAGCTTTTTGCGTAGAAACTAAACCAGATAAACCTGTATAATATGCTTGAGTCATCATAATTTTTTCTCCAAAATCTAAAAGATCTCTTTAATATTATCGAGTGGCAGATAATTTGAACCAACTTTTAAAAGTGCTTTTCCTTCATCAAAACGTACAGACTCAATAGGGTAGCGTCCTAGTTTTGTTGTTTGAGGATTAGCTTCTTGATCTGTATAGTTTGCTGAGATATGATAAACTCCTGGTTTTGCACGTGTTCCTGTGCTTGTTTTTCCATCCCATGTAAATTGGTAAACTCCAGAATCTTTTTCATCTGTTGTAATTGTTTGAACTACATTATTGTTAGCATCTTTAATATCAATTGTACCAGCTTTTACAGCTGTTGGAAAATAAAGTTCAAATGTTGCTTTTGCATCATCCCCTTCATCTAAAGAGATAGAATCACTTCCTAAATCAGCAGTCTTTCCAATAGCTCCAATAGTAGAAAATTGTTGAGAAGTTCCTAAAGATTTTGTTAAATTTTCTAAAGCTTTTTTTGTATTATCAGAAGATTCTAAAGAAGCAAGTTCAGATGTTTGTTGCAAAATTTTGTCACTATCCATTGGATCTGTTGGATCTTGATGTTGAAGTTCAACTAAAAGAAGTTGCATAAAGTCATCTTTTCCTAAAACAGTTTTATTTTTTAATGTTGCTGCTGTTGTTGAAGTAGGTGTTGTTTGTTTTACTTTTGAAGCATCTAATCCTGTTGCTGTAATCATAATCTATCCCTATGCATAGTTTGGTATGGTTATCTCTAATGAAGTGATAATCTCTTCATCTTCATTAAACTCTTCAAAATCTTGATAATGCTGTTTTGCACGTTGTTGATTTTGTTGTTGCTGTGCAGCTTCTCTTTGTTGCTCTTGAGAGCTACTGTTAAAATCAAATGTAGCATTATTTATTCCATTATTTTGGAACTGTGTTTTTAAATCTTGGAGATTATTGTTTAAAAGATTTAGTGCGTGGTTGTTTGATTGGAGTGAAACATGTAAGTTATTTCCACGTTGAACAATTGTAAGATCCATCTCCCCTAAATTTTGAGGGTTAAGTTGTAGTTTTACTCTTGTAAAAGGGGATTTATAGTTTTGGATATTTTCTTTTACATCTTGTGAAAGGTAACGCACCATCTGTTTTGCTTCGTGAATTTTTTGGTCAAGTTGATCATTTTTTATTTGTTGAGGTTGTTCAA
>Ga0256828_1002317_pt1 | contig 11396 bp, 9 predicted proteins | sample CV88metaG_FD_185993 | JGI IMG/M metagenome (GOLD analysis project Ga0256828, IMG submission 185993) | Hydrothermal vent microbial communities from East Pacific Rise, Pacific Ocean - CV88 | ecosystem: Environmental > Aquatic > Marine > Hydrothermal vents | place: Pacific Ocean: East Pacific Rise... | reverse complement strand
TTTTTGAGCTTCACCACTTACAGAGAGTGAAAGTTTGTCATCGGTGTGCCCTGCATAAAAGTTTCCATCTACAGTATTATACGTTCCTGCATAAAAACCTATCTGTTTTTCATTACTCTCTTTTGTAATGATGTTGATAACACCTGCATTGGCACCATCTCCCCCTTCAACAATTCCAGAAGATTTGATGATCTCTATTCTTGCAACTTGATTAGGTGATATACTAGAGAGTAGTTGTGGAACCATATCTATATTGTTTAATTTTCTACCATTTACTTTGATAACGATGTTTTGATATCCATCACCAATGCCATAACCGTGCATATCAAGTTTTTGTGTAAATGGATTACCATAAGAAGGCATTGCGATAACAGATGTTTCTTGATTTAAAAAATCATAAAGATTTTGTACATGTGCCTCTTCGATATCTTTTTGTGTATAGATCTCGACCGCTTCTGTCGCGTGAAGCTCATCGGTTGCAATTGATGTTGATGTGACCTCTAGGGGTTCAAGTGTTAACTCTTGAGCGTTAAGTTGGCTCAAAAGAGCAGCTGCTAAAAGTGAAAGTTTTAGTTTTTTTTGCATAGGTATCCTTACATAGTTTTGGTGTATTTGTAATATAAAATTTTGTAGAAATTACAGTGAGGGTGGAGAGTTGATTTTTAACTTAAGAGGTTTACCATCGAGTGTACATACTGCACTGCAGAGTGCTATAATCTTCTCTTGAGAGATGTATGCTTGTATGGCTGCTAATGTAAAGTAGTTTTTTCCAAACCCTTTTGGTCTATGCACAGTTTTCTCTTTGGTATAATTTTTTTGGAATTATACCAAAGATTACTCTAAAACCTATCCCTTCTTTGTAAGTTGTTTTAAAATAATTGACTGATATTCTTGAAGCTTTTTATCATCAAGCTCTTTTTTTGATCGCATAAGTTTGTGGTACTTTTCAAGTTGTTGACGCACTTTTTCAGAGAGAATATTAAGACGATTCTCTTCTGTATAATCAATGATGAGTGTATCTCGTTTCGCATGAGAGTAGTTTAGTAGCTTATTTGTATAAAACAGAGAACGCCCTAAGAGAATATAGGGAAAATTTTTATTTTTCATAGGTCCTATTTGGAGGTACTTTTCTCCAATTTTTTTTCCCAATATCTCTTTTTTAAAAAGCTCTTCAAAACCAAGATAGCCTCCAATACCACCAACTATACCACCGATAGCAGCACCTAAAAAACCAGTATGTCCAGCAAAAAGAAGATCAACACCTGCTCCTGTAAGTGCACCACTACTTGTGGTAGTTATAAGAAGCTCTTTTTTACTGAGACCAAAGATAGAAGCGGACTCTTTTGAGAAGAGGTCAATCTCTTCAAAACCAAGATCAAAGATCTCTTTATCTAGAGTATTATGATGTAAAATAGTTGCGATACGTTTATAACTTTGTGCTTCAAGTTTACGAAGTTTTTGTTTGTAGAGATTTTCAAGTTCTAGCTCTTCTTGCTGTGTTGCGTGTTCAGCTTTTATAGGGAGTTTTAATTGTAAACGAAGAGCAGAGTAGATAAGATCAGTAATTACAGAACTACACTCTTGTAACATCTGTTGGTGATGTTTTTCAAAGAGAGCAATGGAGTCTTGAATACTCTGCGTCCACTCCTCATTGAGATGGGCCATACTCTCTAAAATAGAAATATGTTCCTTATATGTCGCCTGCATAGGATTGTAGGTACGGATGAGTTTAAAGTAGTGTCCAAGAGCTCGTTTCCACTCCTGTGTGAAGTCATCCTCCTCAATATGATTGATAAGTGCCATACTTGGCTGATTACACCAACGTAGTATTTCCATCTCTGCTTCATACTCACTGGAGTAGGGTTTTGAGGCATCAACAACATAGATAATACCAGCTCCCTCGAGAATAGGTTCTAAAAGCTCTATCTCATCGTGGAATTTTGGATCGTTTTTATGCTCTTTTACAAATGCTTCAACAACAGTATATTTTTTATCTGCACTGACTTCATGCATCTCTAACCATGCCAATACGGCTCTAGCTCTTTGAAATCCTGGAGTATCAAAGAGCTCATAAATGATGCGCCCATCCACCTGCAGAGGAAAACTCCTTTTTGTATGTGTTGTTCCTGGGATATTAGAGATAGCTACTGAGTCATCAAGAGAGAGGGAAGATACTATGGAGCTTTTTCCTTTGTTTGGGTGTCCTACAACGGCAAAAGTCGGATGTTTCATACTTTTATACTCACATTTTCAAAATTTTGTGTAGCAATTTTTTGTTCCCAAAGTGCTACATCTTTAGGGTTTGCTCTATAGCTATTTTTTGCATATCCAAGAGGGTAGATAACAACACTTTGTGACTGTGAAACAATAGCTTCAAGTGTATCAATAAACTCCATAGTTGGAATTTCCCACGCTTTAATGAGTAAAAGTATCTCGCCTTGAAGTGTTTGGATAATTGCACTCTCTTCTTTGAGACTTTTGTTACCGCCAAGTGTGTAATGGTGTTTTGCATGGAGTTGGAGGTCATCACTGTAAAGCAATAGCTCATCTTCTGAAAAACTCCATCCAAGTAGTGCAAAATAGTTCTCATTTGCTTCTTGTGCAGGTGCGAGATCTTGTGTTGTAACGCTGGATGTGATCTCTTTTTGTGTGGCTTTTCTTGAGATAAAGGGCTCATTCATATCTTTAAGAAGCTGTTTTACTTCTGGATTGATAAAAAGTTTTTTTTCTATATCTCGTTGGAGTTTCATATAGCTTATAGCTACAAAGATAAGGCGTAAAAAGATGGCATAAAAGAGTGTAGAACAAGCAAGAAATTTCCACCATTGCCCAAACAGTGCAGCATTTTCCTGCATAGTTGCAGAGATATTTTGACCAAGACGGAAGTAGTGACTTTTTTCTATAAGCTCCAAAGAGATACTACTTTGTGGACAGATATCTTTAAAAGCAAAGGAGAGCGTGTGTAAAAATTCATAAAAATCGGCTGTTGGGATCTGCAGGGTTGTACTCCATCCAAAGGCGATATCTTGTGTTAAGATTGTGAGCAAAAATCCGCCAAGCAGACCCAAAGAGAAAAAGAGTGATGCAAGTTGTACAAGAAAGAGAAGGTAGCTTGCTTCTAGAGAATTTTCTGTATGAAGATGTTGTTTTGTAAAGAGTTTTACTAAAATCTTTTGTAGCCAAGTTGTTAAGAACAGAGGGGTAAATGCCTTTTCAAAAAACAGGGCGAAAATAGAGATTCCCATACTAAAGAGGGGCACAACAACTGCAAGTGTAAAAAAATAGATAACATTGACAGGTTTGTCTCCGCTGTAGCTAAGAAGTGCTACAGCACTGAAAAAACCAAGAAGTGATGTAATAAGCAGCAGGATATTTTTTATACTACTCAAGGAGAAGTTCTCTGTTTTACTCTCATTGTCATAACTATTCATCCAAAAAAGAAGCTGTTTTTTGTGCGTGAGATCGGGTAGCTTGTTTTTGAGTGCAAAGGTGCGACGTTCCTCTTTTGTCGTACTCTCTTGTTGTAAAATATTTTTGATTTTATAGTAGCTTTGTAAATTCATAAGTAGATTATACAACACTGAGATAAATTACTCCCATTTTTTTTGCTAGAATACAGTTATGAAACTTTCCCACCTCAAACAGATTATTTTGTATCTGAAAAAATTTAAAAAAATAAGCGCTATTTATCGTGTAAGTGATACAGTCATAAAAGTTGTCTTTGACAGGGATGATACCATCTACTTTAATATGCAACGATCGAACTCCTCTATCTTTAAATGCAGTGAGTATCCGCGTTCAAAAGTCTATAATGCTCCTTTTGATGTGATTCTCTCAAAACGTTTTAACCGCTCAAATATTTTAGATGTTGAACTGCTTAACGGTGACAAGATTATCCGTTTTAAAACAGCACTTTCGTCAGCTTATAAAGAGGAGATTAGCTATCTGCAGTTTGAGTTTACGGGAAAATATACCAATGTTATTATTTTAGATGAAGATAATGTTGTTTTAGAAGCATTGCGTCATGTGGATCTCTTCTCTTCATTTAGAGAGGTACGGGTAGGGCAAAAACTGCTTGATGTTCCGCCTGCACCATTTATTCCAAAAGAGTATCCACTTGATGATGTAGAGGCATTTTTATATGCGACTTACCAAAAAGAGCAAGATACAAAGTTGAACTCTTTGAAAAAGCAAAAGATTGCTCTTTTGAACAAAAAACTAAAAAAACTTGAGAAACTTTATGCAAAGTTGGATTCTCAAAAAGAACTTGAAGCTGAGGCGAAAAAGTTTGAGCATTATGGAAATCTTGTACTTTCAAATGTACAAAACATAAAGCCATACAATAAAGAGATAGTGCTTGATGATTATGATGGTTCAAAAGTAGAGATGAAGCTTGATAAAGCCTATCCAACACCTTTTATGATCAGTGAAATGTTTTTTGCTAAAAGTAAAAAAGCAAAACAAAAAGCTAAAAATCTCCATATAGAAGAGGAATCACTACGTTCGAAGATTGAACATACAAAACTATTTATGCATACAGTACAAGAGGCAAAAGATGTGGCAAAGATTGAGCTACTTTTTCCAAAAAAACAGCAGAGTAAAAAGCTCAAAGTGAATGATTCGATTGAGACCTTTTGGATTGAGGGGTATAAAGTAGAACTTGGAAAAAATGAAAAAGGCAATATTGAAGTGCTAAAAAATGCTAAAGCACGAGATATTTGGCTCCATATGAAAGAGAGACCTTCTTGTCACGTCATTATTCATACGGACAAGCAACAACTGCCTCAAAACATTATAGCAACTGCAGCACGTTTGTGTGTGGACTTTACAACAACAACAAAAGACAGATATCTAGTCGATTATACGCCAAGACGGGAAGTTACTATTCAAAATGGGGCAAATGTACTTTATAATAAGTATAAAACTATTGAGGTAGATACACGAGAACTTTAGAGAGTAAAACTGGTTGAGGCTTTCTTATAAAATAACCTTGAAGTATAGAGACTCTAGCTCTTAGATATTCAAATGTCTCTTCATTATAGACAAATTCTGTAATAGTATTAATGTCCATACTTTTTTATACTTTTAAAATATAGCATATTTCATAAAGAATTGAGAATGAGAAATCTTTTGTTATAATACATTAAATAAATTGATAGGATTACTATTATGGACAAATATATGGAGATGATTACTCACTTCTTAGAAGTTGCTAAAGAGGTGAATTATGATGTGGCAGCGCTCTATGCAAAAGAGCCTTTAATGATGCAGGTTTTAGGGGGAGTAGTTCTCTTTATTGTACTGATTTTTATTTTAGTTATTAAGAGTAAAATGCGTCATGCTGATGCAAATAAAGCTTTAAATAATCTAGAGAGTTATCTAGAGAGTTTTGAAGAGTATCAGGCGAATCTTAAGAAGATTCTTAAAACACTTAAAGGGGCAAAAGGTGAATTTTTAGAGTCTCTTAAAGCAAAAAAAGAGGATTATTATAAAGAACAGTTACGTACTTTAAAAGATATGCCACTTGAAGAAAAAATTGATAAATATCAAGAGATGGCAGCACTTTATAAAGAACTTGCAAAAGCTGCACGAGATGAAGAACTGCATGAGTTTTATGAAGAGAAATCTGTTGAGATCTTAGAAAAAGAACTACTTGAAAGTATCAGTTCGTATATGAGAGAGTTTAGTTTTACTCCTGAAGATGTTACTGTTTTGGAAAAAATTGTAGCTTATGCAAATAGTAAAGAAGATCCAGATGTGGTACTCTCTATTGTTATGGATAAGCTTCAAGGTGTTGATTTTGGATCAAATCTTGAACGTTATACATTTGTACAAAATCTTGATGCTGAGAAATTAGGTCCAATCTATGAGTACTGTACAGAGCAGCAGCAAAAACTTTTTGAAGATGGTGAACGTGTTGTAGCTGCTGAGGTATTAGAGTATCTTCTTGAAAATGGTGAAAAAGAGAGAGTTATTACTTATATCAAATCATTAAAAGTTCCAACACATTTACAAGAACTTTATTATAGATTTTTCAATCAAAAAGATCTGCAAGAGCTTGATTTTGCATTTATAGCTAACAAGTTAGAGATCAATCAAGAGTATGCAAAATATATAGAAAATCTTGTAACGGATAAGTGGAGAGATGATAAAGCTCTAGAGGCACTTCTTGAGAATGAAAACTTTGCTGATGTTGTAGGGCATGATAGAGTACGTATAATCATTGAGCGTATTGATGCTCTTCGTAAAGAAGAGGAGGAGCATGAAAAACTCGAAGAAGCACTTAGTCTTGCAAAAGAGGCACATACTATGGCTTTAGAGACAAAAGCACTTCTTCAGGCAAATAAAGAGCCTAAAGAAGAGAAAAGTTCAGAGGAAGATAGTAATCCAAAAGAGAAAACGACAGATACTCCTGCTTAAGTCAAGATATCAGCTGAGGGTTTTGCAAGATAAAACCCTTGGGCTTCATCAATTTTCAATTTTTCTACTTCATAAAGAACTTCTTTAGAGTGAACAAACTCTGCAACAGTTTTAATTTGCATCTCTTTTGCTAAAAGTACAATAGAGTCTACAATGGTTCTACTTGTTTTTGAATGATCTAAATCTTTAATTAATGAGCCGTCCAACTTTAAAATATCAATAGGAAGTGTTTTAAAAATTGTATAGTTAGAGTAACCGCTTCCAAAATCATCGATAGCAATTTGGACTCCAAAAGCTTTTATCTCAGAGAGTCTCTCTTGTACAATTTCAGAAGTCTCTTCAAGTATTTCATACTCTAGGAGTTCAATGACTAGCCAAGGGGCTAAATCTTTATGTGTTCGTAGTTCAGTAAGAATGAGCTGATAGATTGTATTGTCAAGAATATCTGAAAAGTTAAGATTTGTACTAATGATTACTTTATACTCTTTGATATGCTCAAATACACTCTCAAGGACTATTTTTGTCAAGTCATTATAGATATTTGTATACATAATACTCTCTAAAAATGCTGCAGGAGGGGTAATGGTTCCATCGAGCTCTTTTAGTCGCACAAGTGCTTCATACTTCACTATATTTTTATCTTTTACATTATAAATAGCTTGAAAAAAGCAGATGATTCTCTTCTCTTCGAGTGCAGCTTTGACTTCATTGATACTTTTTTTTGTATTGGTTTGTGAAGTTTTTATATGATGGCTTTTTGTAGAGACAACTTTGTTTCGGCCCTCTCGTTTGGCTATATAGAGCATCTTATCTGCATGTTTTATGGCTTCAGAGATACTTTTGAAATGTTCAGGCTGACAGGTAATACCTATGGAGAGGGTGATTTTGATCTCTTTATCCTCATATAAAAAAGTGCTTGATTCTATCTTTTTACGGATACGTTGTGCAATATGGTACGCAAGATTTTTTGTTGTATTATCACGTTTTATAAAGAGTAAGAACTCTTCTCCTCCAAACCTGATAAGTATATCATCAGATCGAATTTCGGTAGAGATAATTTGTGCTGTTTTTACCAGTACTTCATCTCCAGCTTTATGTCCATAATTATCATTAATATATTTGAAATAGTCAATATCACACATCATGATTTGATAATTATCTATATTTATCTTTTTAAGAAGCTCACGCATATAGTTTCTATTATATGTTTGCGTGAGAGGATCTGTAATACTCTCTTTCTTATTCTTTATACTTAAAAGGGTTTGGTAGACTAAGATAAAAATTAGTACACTGATAGCGATGAAGATATACCAAAATATATTGTTAAGAGGTGCAATTGCATTGTAGATATTTTGAGGTAATTCTTTAGAAAAATCTATGGCTATAACAGCTTTTGTCTTCTTATCTATAACAAAAGGTACAAGATAACTAATCCAGAGTCCATCAAGTTTTTTTTGATTTACGATGAGAGGCTGCTGTGTTTCATAAACTCTATTCCAGAGTTTTTTATCGACATTGAGTCTTTGATTGAAAGCAGCTTTCTCTTTACTCCCATCAAGCAAAAATCTGTAATTTCCATGATTGTCTCTATAGAGTACAAAGATATATTTAAAAGTATCACTTCTAAGAAGCTCAAGTGCATTTTCAAGTTGTTTACGTAATATTTTATTCTCTTTTAACTCTTGGTAAGGATCTTTTTTGAGATGTTTTTGTAAGTTTTTATCTATATTATGTGCAAAGGTTTTCGCTTCATTGATAAGGATCTTTTCAACATTTGTATTGAGGAGTGTTTGCGTTTGTGAAGTTTGTATAAAAAGATAAGCGATGGCAAGTAAGATAGAGATAAAGATGAATATATATAGTTTTGCCAAATACTTCATAGATCATCTTCTATAAACTCTTGCATTGATTGTGGAAGAGTGATATTGTGTTTTTGTAAATTTTTTCGTAGAAATAGAATATTTGGACGTCCTTTTTGCCAGAAAAAGCCTCCTAATGCACTATTTTGCGTCTTTCCCAAGAGTTTAAAGTTAGTGACAAAAATAAGTGCTTTTGGATTAGAGACTTTATTGTTGTTTAAAAGTAAAAAATCAGCTTTTTGTGGAGAGTTTACAAGTATGACATTTGGTATAGTATTTAAAACTTCTTTATTATGTGTTGTGTCACTCCAAGCTTTAATTACCTCTTTTTGAGGGAGGAGTGTATGGATGATGAGTTTGTATATCTTCTCTTCTGTTTTGAGGTCTGAACTAAAAAGTAGTGAGCTACCAAGAAGAAGGAGAAGTAGAAACTTTTTCAAAATAGATACTCCATATTTAGCCATACTTTTTGATCACTGACCGGTATTGCAGTATCATATCCACGATAGGCTTGTTCAAAAGAGTCATTAAAAATATTTTCACCTCTAAGTCCTAAAGAGAGATCTTTATTGAGATGATATTTAATGGCTAAGGTATAGTCAAATGAGGCATCCATATAGAGATTAAGATAGCTATAGGAACTCTTGTAGACAAGTTCATTATATATATCAAACTTTCCAATTGTATTATAGAGTTGAACAAAGGAAGCATATTGGGGGCTAAGGACTACATCATTTGAGTTGTTTCCTGTATAAAGATCAAAAACGATTTTGTTGTCTTGATTGAAATTATGTGTATATTTCAATTGGTATCGGGTATAATTTACTGCATTTGCAGAGTTTTTATAGCCATAGGTAGTTGTTCTGTCATAAACGATAACATTATGCAGTCTGTTCTTTGCAAATACCAATTCAAGTTCATTGTCTCCTTTTTTATATTTCACAGATAAACTAGCAAGATTAAGGCGCATTGGCTCAAGATTTGGATTAGCTTTATAAGGGATATTCTCTGGATTATAGAGTTGATAAAAGGCTATCGGAACATAAGATCTTGTTAAAAAAGCTTTAATTTGAAAGTAATTAATATGTTTGATAGCTCCAACTCTGACTATAGACTCATTACTTGCTTGGACACTTTTGTTATATCGTGTAAAATCTCCTTTTACAGATGCCATAAGACGTAGGGAATCATCATAGTTATATGTATATTCTGCATAAAGAGAGTAGAGATTAAGTGCATTGTCATAGCTATTCATATGGAGATATCCACTCGTGAAATTTGCATAATTACCATCTGCTTTAAACTCTTTTCGTTTATAAAAAGATCCAATAAGCAAAGAGTGCTTGTTGTAATGAAAAAGTTTTTCTAAAACAATACTACTTATAGTATCGTTAAAATGAATATTATAAGATTGGAGTATTGGAGCATTTGCAATTTGGATACCATTCTCATCTTCATAAAGTCTATCATATGCGAGTCGATCATAAGAGAGTTCTAGTTTTATATCTCCTTGAAATTTTTTTGTAAAGTGGAGATAATGATGATACGATTCAAGGTTCCCTCCTGTTGGTGTTCTATGTACACCAATGCCTAAAAGGTTATCGCTGTTTTTAACATAACTACCTGCTTCAAAGGACCAATTTTTCCCTGCTAGGTTAAAATAGAGGTTATGTCCATTTCGGTTACTTTTAAGGTCATAGATTTTTTGATTATATAGATTATGATAGGTTGTTCTTTTGATATTGTTTATATTTGCATAAGCAAAGTAAGAGAGCCCATTATCGAGTATATCTGCATGATATATATCACCATTTAATGAACCTAAATTGTCTCCATAAAGTCGTATTTTGCTCCCTGCTTCTCGTTTGGCTTTTTTAGTATACAGTCTGATAACAAGTGAAGCTGTCTCATTTCCAAACTCGATAGATGATGAACCTTTGTATACTTCAATATGGTCAATATACTCAAGAGGCAACTCTCCCCAGATAAGAAAAGCACTTCCAAAAGAGCTTGAACTCATATCATGATCATTTATATAGAGACGAACTGATGGGAGCTGAATAGTTGTGGTAGTTGGTTTGGAAAATGCCGTAATATTGTTGCTAAGGCGTGTTTCATGGAGACCACCGATGAGTTTTAAGACATCATTAAAGTCTTTTGCCTGCATCTTTTCAAGATCTTCTCTTGTGAAAATATCAATGATGCCTGCAGCTTCTTGTTTTGTGATTTTAGAAAGATCAGACTCTTTTTTATAACTGTTTAGAAGTGTAACGAGGTTTTCTTGTGCATAAAGAGAGATAGTAAATAAAATGAGAATGAGAAATCTTAACACATACTCCCCTTGCTTTTTAGAATAATAACATAATTTCATAATGTTAAATTTGATGCAAGTCAAGTTGAAATTTGAGAATAGTTTTATGAATATGTTTTTTTGGTCGATGTTACTATTTATAGTTTTCTAGAGATAAAGGAAAAGATAATGGCTGTAAGCCCAATCGGTGGTGCAATTTTAGTAAATCAAATGACTCCTGCGGTTACTTCTGTTCAAGGGGGACAGTATACTCGTTTTGAACTACAAAATATTGCTGCACAAGCTGCTGTTAATGAAAAACAAAAAGAGATTGAAGAGCTGCGCCCTACAGAAGAGAATCATGCAGTAGATCCGGACCGTGAACATACTCGTCAAGAGGCTGATGAAGAGATCTATCAAGGTAAAAAAAGGCCAAAAAGAGAGCTTGAAAGTGAAAAAGAGGCCATTGAAGATTCTCATGAAGGAGAGCATCTATTAGATATTAAAGTCTGATACGATATAATCTGTTTTAAAATATAGATAGGAATTTTTATGAGTATGTTTGGTGCACACAAAGAGAGAATAGTGACAGGTTTTGCCCTTTTGGTAGCTGTTTTAGTAGTTGGATTTATAGATAACTTCTTTTTAATGTGGTTAGTCTTTGGTGTTATATACATACTTGCTTTTAAAGAAGCTATAAAGCTTTTTGGTGTTGAAAAAGATGGCTTGCTCCCTTATGCGATAGGACTTTGGATTGTTGCGGGTATCTACCCTTATGGAGATGATCTGTTTGTGCTTGCTGGTGTGGCCTATGCAGGTGCAGTTGC
>Ga0256828_1002316_pt1 | contig 11398 bp, 13 predicted proteins | sample CV88metaG_FD_185993 | JGI IMG/M metagenome (GOLD analysis project Ga0256828, IMG submission 185993) | Hydrothermal vent microbial communities from East Pacific Rise, Pacific Ocean - CV88 | ecosystem: Environmental > Aquatic > Marine > Hydrothermal vents | place: Pacific Ocean: East Pacific Rise... | reverse complement strand
TGTGGAAATGAGGGAATATTTCTACCATCAAAGAGTTTGTATTGCTAAGTGTGTTAGAATTGGCGAAAACTAAAAATAAATTAGTATAATAGATTAATAAAATTTAAGGATTTAATATTATGAGATTTTTTTTAATTTTTATATTTGTTTATGTTGAGTTATTATTTGCTGGTCCTCATGAATCATTTAATATAATGAAAAATAATTGTGATAAGTTAAAAATGAAATCATTTTGTCATATAACTGCTTCATGTTATTTGCATGGGGAAGGTGTAGCTAAGGATGTTAAGAGTGCATTACAGTATTATAAGATGACATGTAATGAATTGAAAGCAGAAAAGGCTTGTAATGATTTAGGCATTATTTATGAATTGGGCTTTGATGTACAAAAAGATTTAAATATTGCTAGAGATTATTATAAAAAAGCTTGTAAATTTGGTTATGATGAAGCATGTAAATCTTATAAAAATATAAAAGATAAACTTTCTAAAACTGTTAAAACAAAAAGAAAAGTTATTAAAATAAAGAATAAATGTGATAGAAATTTTGGTGGGACATTTTTGAGGTATGGTTATAGTTATCGTTTTTATGAAACATTTACAGCTGGTAATAGGGATGTTTATATGAATAATTACTATGTATATTTTGATAATCCAGAGTATTTAGATAAAGGAAGTAATTTTAGATGGACAGATGATATCAAAAAAAGAGCATATAGGATTCCTGCAAAAGAGAGTGTTACAGTTTATGATTCAGGTAAAGTCAAATGGAGGATTGTCAAACACCCTTTAAAAAGAACTAATGCAACGGTTAGTTCTCATGATTTTGTAATAAAATATAAAACTATATATGATTATTCAAATACACCTAATAATAAAACAGATGATAAAGTTAGAATTGATTGTAAGTTTTATAGTGTGTCATGGTGTGGGGATGGTATTTTAGATAAAAGTTATGAAGAGTGTGAACCCTTAATTGATGGTAAGGATAAATGTGATCCTTCATCTTGTAGATATTATTGAGTAATGGTATCACTTTTATCTTTTTGTTTATAATGGTGCAACATTTTATCTGCACTCAGACTTACTATCATAGAGATGATTACATATGCTAAGAAGAAGTATATACCTACTTCTATCTCAGCTTTGCTGATATCACCACTGCTGGTTGTAAGATATACTAAAAATGTAGCTACGACAAATACATCTACCATAGACCATTTGCCTAAATATTTGAAAAACTTTATAACGCTATGAGCAAATGAACTATATTCAAATAGAGATACAAAAGTCATAGATAAGGTTTTAAGTAGAGGTATAAGTACAGAAAATAATAAAAGTACACCAGCTACTACCATATCGCCTTTATCGTATAGTTTTAGTGCTGAACCTATAACGCTTTTGGACTCCAATGAGAGGATTATATCTCCAAAATGTTCTACTTGTTTATGTATAGTCACCATCATAATAGGAGTAAATATACCATATAGTAGCATTACAAGAGCCGATAGTGCATTAAAAAATACAAAAATTCTTATAGGTACTACTATATATAACAATAACATTAAAATAGCTAGAGCTACACTATATGATATATATCTTTTGGCTTCAGCTTTAGCTTTATTCTTTTGAGTGTTTAGTTGCTGTAGTTTAATTTTGTCTTTGTTTTTATATAATCCAAAGCTCCACTCTTCTAGGATATTTTTGGCTTTTTGTTCTGCTATATCTGAAGCATTCATCTTTTGGACTATCTTGAGAGTTGTAGCTTCATACTCTTTTGCTTTGTTGTATGATGTCCAGCCAAAATATCCTATAAATGCTAGTAAGATACCCATGGTTATAGCTGATATTATATTTTTCATTGTTTTACCTCAAAATATATCATTATGGTTTTTTGATAAAAGTTGTCATTGTCATCACTTATCATAATGTATCTGTCTTTTCCTACTTTTGTAAGTCCTTCAAAATTATCGACAGCCCATCCTCTATGAGAGTTCATTTTTAATAGTACTTCTTGTTTGCAAATATGTTTTTTGCATTTGTTTAGATAGATTTTTTTAAGTGTTATAATAAAAGGATCAAATAGTCCTGTGAAAGATCTCTCTAGTACAAGTAAATTACCATCATCCATAACCTCTATAGCACTTATAGCACTTCTTGGTTCAGGTTCTGCTTTAAAATGCCATTTTTTACCACTTAAAGAGTATATGGTTTGTGTTTTTTTATGGTATTTTTTGAGTGGCCATTCTGCTATCGTTAAAATACCATACTTTGGATGCCAAGCTAAAGCTTCTAATTCTTTATTTTTGGTACGGTAGTTTGATGGGTCTCTTAGGATAGATGGAAGTTTATATTTTTTGATAAGTTGTCCTAATTTTTTGGAGTTTTTATGAAACCATGCTATCTTGGGTACACCTTCAAAGGATATGATAAGTCGCCTTTTGCCATCTAGTGTCATACCTTCACTATCTCTTAACCATTTTTTAAATTTTTTACCATTTTTTTTGCGTAGTTTAACGGCTTTGAGAGGTTTTATATCTATTTTATCATCAAAAGAAGCATCAAAAAGATACAATTTGGACTCATCACTTATCATATAAAGTATATGAGTTTTTTTATCATAAGCCAAGTCAGATATCTCACTAAAATCTATAGAGTCTATACTATTGTATGAAAGCTCTTTTTGATCTAGTATTTTTATCTTATTGAAGGTTTTATGACTAAAAGATGGAGTGATATCTATATCATATATATATGCTTGTAGTGTAGATATAGCAAATAGCAAAAGCCATAGATATCTCATGATGATTCTTTCTTAGATTTTAGATATAAGTTTATAGCTATCCATACTACAGCGATATCTATAGCTACATCAGCATAATTAAAGACAGCATAATTAAACCCACAGTGCCATGCTACATAATCTACTACAGCACCATGTATAAATCTATCATATAAGTTAGCCAATGCACCACCCAATAAAAACCCCATAGATACTGGATATGTATGGATAAATTTCTCTTTGATAGATATATACACCAGTATTATTATCATAAAAGCTTGAAAATATTTAAGGTACTCTCCTAGAAAAGAGAACATTGAAAATGCTACTCCTGTATTGAGGTGCAACTCTAAATCTATACAACTACCAGCTTTATAAAAACCTTCTAAAAACAAGCTTTTTATACTTTGATCTATGATGAATGTACCTGCTAAACTAAGCAAAAAGATAGTTATATATTTCATTAGTTTAAAACACCTTTAAAAAATGCTTTACACTCATCCATCATATGTTCTAAGGTATTTTGTTCTTTTCCTTCAAGCAAAAGTCTTATTTTATTTTCTGTACCTGAGTATCTAAAAAGATGTCTTATCCCTTTTGATTCTATTTTTGATTGAAGATCTTTTAATCCATCTATCGTATCAAGAGGTTTCTTCTCTTCTATATTTAAATTGACTAGTAGTTGAGGATATGAATCATATGGATTAAATGCTTCACTAGCTTTTTTGTTTGTTGTGACTAGATATGCTAAAGCTTGTAATGCACTAGAGATTCCATCACCAGTTTTTGCATAATCTGAGAATATAATATGACCACTTTGTTCACCTCCGAAATTGATACCCTCTTTTTGCATCATTTCTACTACATTTTTATCTCCTACGGCACTTCTATGGAGTTTAAGGTTATGTTCTTTCAGATACTCGTCTAAACCTTGATTACTCATCACTGTAGCTACCATACCATCACCTTTAAGAGTACCTTGGTTTTTTAGATGTACAGCTAATGTTGCCATCAGTTTATCACCATCTATAACTTCACCTCTTTCATCAACCATTACTAATCTATCTGCATCACCATCAAGAGCTATACCTATATCAGCTCTTTTGTCTATAACTACTTTTGCTAGATTTTCGGGATGCATAGCACCACAACCTTCATTGATATTAAATCCATCTGGTGTATTGCCTATGACAAAAACTTCTGCACCCAATTCTTGTAATATAGTCGGACCTACTATATATCCTGCCCCATTGGCACAATCTATAACAACTCTTGTGCCTGATAGAGTTAAATGTTTGGGGAAAGAGTTTTTGATATGCACTATATATCTACCTATAACATCATCTATGCGTTTTGATTTACCTATCTCTTTACCTGTAACTTGTGATTTTTCTATGAGATTTAGATTGTTATATATCTTTTCGATTTCCAATTCTTTATCGCGATTTAGTTTATTGCCTTCACAATCAAAAAACTTTATACCATTGTCGTAATAAGGATTATGACTAGCTGATATCATAATACCTGCATCACATCTCATATTTTCTGTCAAAAATGCTATAGCTGGAGTAGGCATAGGACCGATTTGTACAACATCAAATCCCACAGCAGTAAGCCCTGAGACTATGGCATTTTCTATCATATAGCCACTTCTTCTTGTATCTTTTCCTACCAAGATTTTATTGGTTTTTGAAAATTGTTTAAAATATATACCTGTAGCCATCGCTAAACGCATAGCACTCATGGCTGTTACTTTAACTCCTGCCTTACCTCTTACTCCATCTGTTCCAAAAAGATTCACGATAACTTCCATCCTTTATTTTAATTGTTATAATTCTATCAAAAAATAATTAATCTTGTGGTTAATATAGATTTAATATATTTTTAGATAAAATTCGCGAACTAATACTCATTAAAGAAGAGTGTATATATTTAAAATATCATAAAAACAAAAAGGACATTACTTATGGCACACCATAAATCAGCTAAAAAGCGTATTTTGCAAACAGCAAAAAGAACTGAAAGAAACAGATACTACAGAACTAGACTTAAAAATATAGTAAAAGCTGTAAGAACAGCAGCAGAAGCTGGTGATAAAACAGCTGCTCAAGAGGCATTTAAAGTAGCAAATCAACAACTTCATTCATTTGTAAGTAAAGGTTTCTTGAAGAAACAAACAGCTTCAAGAAAAATTAGTCGTCTTCACAAACTAGTAAACAGTATCGAAGCTGCATAAGCAGTTTCGTACTACCCTTCATAATTTTCAAATACAAATCCAACATAAAGAACGCCTATGTTCAAAGAAAAACTTCAACCATTTATAGATAGACACAATGAGATAACAGAGCTTTTGAGTTCACCAGATATCGCTAGTGATATTAGTCGTATGACAGAGCTTAGTAAAGAGCAGTCAAACCTCAATGAACTTGTGGAAAAAGCCAAGCTATATCTACAAACTGTAGAGTCTATAGAAGAGAACAAAGAGTTACTCAATGACCCAGAGCTTGGAGACTTGGCAAAAGAGGAGCTAAGTGAGCTTGAACCTATGTTGCCTAAGCTTGAAGAAGAGATAAAAGTTTTGATGATACCAAAAGATAAAAATGATGATAAAAACATCTATCTTGAGCTTCGTGCAGGTGCTGGTGGAGATGAGAGTGCATTGTTTGTTGCTGATGTGTTTAGAATGTACTCACGATTTGCAGAACAAATGGGATGGAAAGTTGAGATAGTAAGTTCTAGTGATGGAACAGCAGGAGGGTATAAAGAGCTTATCGCTTTGATAAAAGGTGATGGTGTTTACTCCAAGCTTAAATATGAAGCTGGTACACATAGAGTACAGAGAGTTCCTGATACCGAAACACAAGGAAGAGTGCATACTTCTGCTATAACTGTAGCTGTTATACCTGAAGTAGATGATGTTGAAGTAGATATCAAACCAAATGAAGTTCGTATGGATGTTTTCAGAGCTAGTGGATGTGGTGGACAGTGTGTAAATACAACAGATTCAGCAGTAAGACTTACTCACATACCTACAGGTATCGTTGTGTCTATCCAAGATGAAAAGTCTCAACACAAAAACCGTGACAAAGCTATGAAAGTACTTAAAGCTAGAGTATATGAAGCAGAGTTACAAAAACAGTTAGATGAAACAGCAGGACAGAGAAAACTTCAAGTAGGATCAGGTGACAGATCTGAGAAGATAAGAACCTACAACTATCCTCAAAACCGTCTTACAGATCACCGTATAGGACTTACTTTATATAGTCTGGATGATATTGTAAATAATGGAAACTTACAACTTGTTATAGATCCTCTCATAGCACATGCTCAATCTGAAGCTATACAAGAAGCAGGTTTGTAATCGATAGGATGATATCCTATCGGTAGTCATAGTTATATGATGATATAGTGGAACTTGATTGAAACTGAGATAAAAACTCTTGTACTTGAGGGATTTGGCTTATGTAGTATAGTGCTACACCTAAGGTGATAACACCAGCTATAGCTAAAGCTATCTTGACTATAGAATAAGGTCTCTCTCCTGATACTTTACCGCTTTGGGCATTTATGGCATAGTCGTATTGTTTTTTGTTCCACTCAAATGAAGCACTCCATACTGGATATAAATTGTTTTGATATGCAGTGTTATGATATTTTGTACTAGTAGAGTGTATCTGCTGTTCATCTCCTCCTATATCTATAAGTATTTTTCGTCTTATATATGGAGCTATTTTAGCTTTTATATCTTCAAAACCATGTTGTATGGATGATGTGTACTCTTGAGCATTAAAACCAGATAAAAATTCATATGAAAAGCCTTTTAAATCTTGATTTTGCCATGAAGATAGGTTATCTATGATATCTTTATCTATATGTTTTGATGCAGGAGTTGTTATGTCATTGAATGATGCATGAACTACACCACTAACAGGAGTCCATCTTATGCGTCTTTCTTGAGTTTTAACGACTCTACGATTACCATTTTGATCAGTTATGACTTTATCTACGGAGACATAGTAGGCATCTCCTCTCTCTCCTGTATAGTGAGTAGTTGTGTATGTGTCAAAGTTCCAGTGTGGTATATATATACCATTTAGTTTATTGTCCCCTTCTAAATATTTGGTAAATGCTGTTGGTGCAAACCATAATGAACCTACCCATTTTTTGAAAAGTTTTTGTGCCTCTTTGTGTGTTATCTTGAATGGTATAATACCGTCTATAGATATAGCATTTTGCTCTTTTGTTATGGCTGGTGTTTTACAGTATGGACATAGAGAAGCTATAGTATATGAAGATTGTTCAAATGATGCACCACATTTTTGACAAGATAACTCTTTTGACTTATTTTTTATAGTAGAGTCTATCTCTTGTGTATAGTTGTGTTTTGTAGCAGGTGGTGTATCTATATCTTTTTGTGTTTTACAAAAATCACATTCCATCTTTTCTAAAGATGGACTATAGTGCAATACTGCCCCACATGAGGGACATGGATAGTGTATGATAGCACTCTTCATAGCTACTGAGGTGGTAGTGGTGGTGGAGTTTGGCTAAAGTAGTTACTTAGCACATCTTTGGCTTTTTCCCAGCCACTCATCCCTTGTGTCCAAACAAGAGTATCTTGTGTGATTTGTCCACTTTTGATACTATCTTGTATTTGCTGTAGAGAGAATGGTCCATTTTGTTGTCCATTGATAGCTACAAAGTATTGAGCTACTTGATTTGGTAATGGAGGAGGTGTGGATTGTTGGGTTTGTGATTGGTTCTGATTTTGTTGCATACCATTTGCCATCTGTTGAGCCATAGCCATACCCATAGCCATACCGGCCATATCTGACATAGTAGAGTTTGGATTGTCAAAAGATTTAGCACTTTGGTATTTGAGGTGATCATCAAGATTACCTGTGATTTGACGACTTGTTCTCTCATCAAGAGCTTTTTCTACTTCAGGAGGAAGAGATATGTTTTCTACAAGCATTTTAGTCAGTTCTAGTCCATACTCATCAAAATATGGTGATAAGTGATCTTGGATATATTCTCCAAATATACCATAGTCTCTAGCCATATCAAGAGCAGGAGTTTTACTCTCAGCCAAAACTGTAGGAAGTTTGCTTAAGATGAGGTTTGTTAGTTGATCTTCTATCTCATCTGTTGTAAATTCTCCATCTGTTCCTACTATCTCTAACATAAATGTTTCAGGGTCACTTATACGAATCTCATATGTACCAAAAGCTCTAAGCCTTACCATAGCAAACTCAGGGTCTCTTAGCATGATAGGATTTTTTGTACCCCATTTTAGATTTGTAAATCTTTTGGTGCTTACGAAGTAAACTTCAGCCTTAAAAGGTGAATTAAATCCATGATCCCAGTGTTGTAGCTTAGTAAGGATTGGTAAGTTTTTGGTTTCTAGTTCATAAATCCCTGGTGTTAAGATATCTGCTATCTGCCCTTCATTGACAAATATAGCAACTTGTGACTCTCTAACTGTCAATTTGGCACCATACTTTATCTCATTGCCTTGACGATTAAATCTGTAAACCATAGTGTCATGAGTGTTATCTATCCACTCTATGACATCTATAAATTCTCCACTTATCCAGTCAAATAATCCCATCTATGCCTCCTTTGGTGCTTTACTGCTATCCTCATTTTGAGGTTGTGGCAACTGTTCTGCTTTTGCTTTGGTTGAGAGCAGTGCATCTTTGAGCTTTTTCTCTGTTTCGTTTAACTCTTGTAATGCTTTTGCTCTCGCTTCTTTACCCTCATTGGCTATACGAAGTGAATCATTGAGTGTATCGATAAATGTCTGATTGGCTTTTTTGATACTTTCGATATCAAATATACCTCTCTCCATCTGTCTTCTTACTTCAGCATTTGCTTCTCTAAGACCCTCAGCATTTCTCTCTAATAGCTCATTTGTCAAATCAGCTGCTGCTTTTGTAGCAAGAGCCGCATCATGACTTCTAAAGATAGCTACGGTTTGTGCTAATTGGTTTCTCCAAAGAGGCACTGTGTTTACAAGTGTAGAAGTGATTTTAGATATAAGAGATTTGTTGTTTTCTTGTATAAGTCTGATACTAGGTAGGGATTGCATAGTTACCTGACGAGATAATCTTAGATCATGTACTCTTCTCTCTAACTCATCCCTATACCCTCTAATCTCTTTGAGATCTTGTATAGCCATCATATCATCACTGCTTTCTTGAACTTTCTTTTCATACTCTGGGATGATTTTCTCTTCTAGCTCTTGTAGTTTTATCTCTCCTGCTTTAATATAAAGCTCCAAACTTCTAAAGTATTCTAAGTTTGCATCATAAAGTTTATCTAAAGATATGATATCTTTGAGTAGTTTGCTTTTGTGTTGTTCTAGGTTGTTTGATATCATATCAATCTGGTCTCTAACCTCTTCATACTCTTGGATAAACTTCACTACAGGTTTGGTAGTACCTATGAGTTTTTGCCACCATGAAAGTTTTTGGTTTGGATCAAACTTATCCATATCAAATCCACGAATAGATGCTACCATCTCATTGAGAGCAGCTCCAGCAGCTCCTAGTTCATTGTTTTGAACACCATCTATCATACGATTTGATATCTCATCTAGTTTCTCTTGGGCTGTTGCTCCAAAGTAGATGATGCTTGTTCTATCTTTGAGGTCTAGTTCGCTTAGTGCTTTTTGTAAACTCTCTTTTTCTGTATCGATAACTTCTGGTATATTTTCACTCTGCTCCATAATAGTAGTCTCTACTAGCTCTTTTGTTTTGCTTTCCATCTTCTTCCTCCTAGTTATTAATTTGTGTTTTTAGTGTATCTATATTGACATCAAGGTCAAATTGGTTATTGTTTTTGAGTCTATATAACTCTTTGTCAAACCTCTTTTGGACATCATCAAATAGCTCTTCTAGCTTAGTGTGTGTATCATCTGTAATATCATCACTATCAAGCTCTGTGTATGAGACTATAACATCTTTTATACCATCAAGATATACCATCAAAAATTTTCTTGCTACTCTTATATCTTTTGGGTCTTTTTGGATTGTTTGAAGTATCTCTTGGGATACATTGATGGCATTTTCTATCTTGCTTTTTAAAGAGTATTTTTTTATATATGGGAGTTTATTTTGGATAAAGTCTAGTTTATGCGTAGCTTCATCTATCGTCTCCAATACAAACTCTTCAGATATATCTCCTAGATTTGAAAGTTTGTCTGCTTTTGGATCAAATCCATAGTATAGATAGTATCCTGCTATAGATATCAAAGATATAAAAGCACTTTGGATAATACTTTTGTGAGATATTACAAATGCAGTATAAAAGACAACTATACCCAAACCTAAAGATGATAGTAGTTTGTAGGGTATCTTTGGAGCTTTTGTTAGTATGCTTTGATGGTATTGTACCTCTTGGCTAAAGCCTTTATTGCTGAGGTAAAGCACTCCCATATAAAGCACCATAGCAATACCATTGAGTATAAAAGCTTTTATATCCATCGCAAAAAGTGCTACTATAACACTAATTATGAAAGGTATAGCAAATATATATAGTAAAAATGGTTTTGAGAGCGATTTGTTTATCTGTTTTGGTGTATATCTTTTGGCACTCATAAACTATCCTTTAAATATCTCTATAAGAGGATATACGGATACAAAGCCTACAGATGCCACCAAAAAGAAAAAACCTAACACTTTTTGCAGTGACTGTGGTATCATATAAATCCTTTTTGTATAAAATCACAATATTGTACTCTTTTTTTGTGAAAAATTTGTGTCAAATTACCATTTTTACATCAGGATGGTCTTGAAAACACTTAAAAATTTCATCTCTTTCTTCTTGGTTTTCTACTACACAAGATGCATTGTAACTGTGAAACTTCCCATTTTTTGAGGCATTGCCTACATTGCAAAGATGTTCTTTGTCTTTTAAAACCTCACCTATACACTCTTTGAGTTTTTCTTTGTCTTTTCCTATGATTTTAAATCCCCATCTAGTTGGATACTCAATTTGTGGTTTTTGTGTTGTATTGTTATCTAGTACCATGATTAACTCCTATTAAAATCTCCAGATTTTCCACCACTTTTATGTTCTAACTGTATATTTCTTATCACCATACCTTTATCTATAGCTTTTAACATATCATATATAGTAAGCAGTCCTACACTTACCCCTGTGAGTGCTTCCATCTCAACACCGGTTTTGCCTGTAAGTTTAGCTCTAAGAGTGAGTTTAAATCCTGGTAAATCTGGCAACTCTTCTATATCAGTTTTTAAAGATGTAAGCATCAAAGGATGACACATAGGTATGAGTGTACTTGTCTGCTTAGCCCCTTGTATAGCTGCGATAACTGCTGTTTGAAGGACTGGTCCTTTTTTGGCTACATTATTTATTACAGCTTCATACGCTTCAGGTGTTACTTCTATAACTCCACTAGCGACTGCTACTCTAGTAGTATCATCTTTATCAGATACATCTACCATCTTTGGTTTGTCTTGCTCGTCTAAATGTGTTAAATTCATTATATATTCCCATATTTTATTTGTGTATATTGTAGCATAAAATCTTCATCGCTTCAATGATGGAGTACTAAACTCAGTGATTAGTTACCATAAGCACACTATAATAC
>Ga0256828_1002315_pt1 | contig 11399 bp, 13 predicted proteins | sample CV88metaG_FD_185993 | JGI IMG/M metagenome (GOLD analysis project Ga0256828, IMG submission 185993) | Hydrothermal vent microbial communities from East Pacific Rise, Pacific Ocean - CV88 | ecosystem: Environmental > Aquatic > Marine > Hydrothermal vents | place: Pacific Ocean: East Pacific Rise... | reverse complement strand
AACTTCTATTCCATTATATGCTTTATATTTAGGAGGCATACTTCTCATCATTCCATTATAAAACATCCCCATAAAAAATGTCTCAACCGCATCATCAAAATGATGACCTAATGCTATTTTATTATAGCCAAGTTCTATCGCTTTTGAATAAAGACTACCTCTTCTCATTCTTGCACAAAAACCACAGGCAGAAGAATTATCTCTTTTTTTCTCTTCTAAAATCTCCATTATAGGAGTTTTATACCAAATAAAATCGATATTATGTTCATCACAATGCTTTTGCAGGGGTGAATAATCAATCCCTGTCATAGAATCGATTAAAATTGCTGTAAGAGTAAAATCAAATGGAGCAATCTGCTTTATTCTATTTAAAGTATGAAGTAAAACAAAACTATCTTTTCCACCTGAAAGCCCTACAAGGATTTTATCACCTTCACCAAAAAGATTATAATCTCCGTTTGCACGACCTACAAATTTTAATATTTTTTTACTGTATTCTATTGCCATTGATTAAAAGCTCTCCATTTTTTATTTCTATAGGTAACCTATTATTTATAAAATTTGTTTCTATAAAATCAGGAGATACCATAGATGATATTTTTTCAAACAATCCTTTATCAAAAGTGATATTTACTTCTCCATTATATGTATTAATATCTTTTAATCTAATATAACTAATATTAGCTTTAATATCTCCCCCATCTAAAGTTTCATTTTTATATAATGTATTTTTCCATTTAATATTTAAATTAAAAAACCCTTTTTTAGAATTTTGATTTCCTTTTAAATCTATATATAAATCTATAAAACTTACTAAAGGAGCTTTTTGTGTGATTTTTAATAGTTTAGATTTTGATTTATATTCAAATTTATATATATCATTTGGATAAAGATGAGTTGTTAAATTCTCTTCTATATTTGTAGCCTTTATATTATATGCTCCTATATCTAAATATTGTTTCGTATTTAAATTATAATCAACTAAATATAAAGGTAAGTCTTTAATTATAATATTTGTGTTAAAATCTTTATATCTGCTATTAGCAATTTGTAACATATCACCACTAACAAATAATTGATAATATTTCCCTTTTTTTAATACCATTTGTAAATTTTTTACTATTGTAAAACTTGGCTCTAAAGATTTGTAATCTAAAAATTTAAATTTAAATGTTTTAAAATCTTTTGATGTAATAAAAAAATGTAATCCTTTTAGATACTCTTTATTATCTTTTGATTTTATATATTTTGTTGTAATATCAAAATTTGCTGTTGTAACCGGTAAATTTCTAAATTTTAAAGTTACAATAAACTTTCCACCTTTAATAATTTTTTGATATACACTCCAAGATTTAAAATGGGTATCTTTATCAAATGTTACTTCAAATACTCTTGTTGTATTTAAATATCCTATATCTTTTTTTAATTCAACAATTTTTATTCCATCTTTTTTGAAAGTTTCAATTTTTTTATCAATATTTGAATTAGCTAAATTAGCAAGAATCATAGGTGTTAAAAAAACTAATACTAATAATCCAATTATAGGAATTAATATCTTTTTCATTTAATCTCCTCTAACATTTTAAATAAAAATTTTGCACTCTCTTTTGCACTACCTTCTAAAAATTTATCAAAATCAAATCCTGCATCCATATCAGCACTATCACTTATTGCTCTTAATATAAAAAATGGAACACCAAGTGCATCACATACAAATCCTACACTCGCACCTTCCATCTCTATAGCATCTGCATTAAATGTATTTTTAATCCACTCTTTTCTTGCTGGGTCTGCTATGAATTGGTCCCCTGTAGCAATAATTCCTTCAAGTAATTTTAAATCTAATTTTTTAGCTACATCTTTTGCAATATTATTAAGTCTTTCATCACTTTCAACAAATACTTTAGATTCAGGCACATATCCATATGGATGCCCAAATGCTGTAATATCTAAATCATGTTGACACAGTTTAGTAGCAATTATTAAATCACCAATATGAAGATTTTCATTTATCGCTCCTGCTACTCCACTAAAAAGCATAATTTCAATTCCAAACTTTTCTATCATCGTAGCAGCTGTAAGTGCAGAATTTACTTTTCCAATCTTACTATAAGCTATTACTAAACTATGATTATTAAATCTTGCTTTATAATATTTATTTCCTGCATAATCAATCTCACCATCAACCTCATCTACTAACTCTAAAATTGGCTCAATCTCTTCTCTCATTGCACCCATTATTCCAATAACCATAAAAAATCCTTCAAATTTATATTTTTATAATTATACCATTATTCAATATAAATAATTTTATTTTAAATAAGAGTAATTTTATCTTTTTTATGTTATAATAAATCAAAAAGGCTATATATGAAATATGATATTTTAGTAATAGGAAGTGGAATTGCTGGTATGATGGCTGCTATTGAAGCAAAAGAGCTTGGTAGTAATGTAGCAATTGTAATGAAAAAATCTCCAATGGCGAACAACTCTTTTATGGCAAAAGGGGGAATAAATGCCGCACTTAATAATATGAATGATGGTGATTCAATAGAACAACATATTCAAGATACTCTAAAAGGTGGTATGGGACTTGCAGAAGAGGAAGCTGTAAGAATATTTTGTGAACAAGCACCTCAAATTGTAAGAGAACTTCATAAAAGATTTAAAGTCCCATTTAATACTTTAGAAAATGGAAAGTTAGCACAAAGACCTTTTGGTGGGACAAAATTTAAAAGAACAGTTTACGCAGCTGATGCTACAGGTCCAGCTATTATGAAAGCTTTAAATAAAGCTTTAAAAGATTTAAATATTACAACTATTAAAAACCATTTTGCTTTAAATCTAATTATAAATGATAATAAAATATCAGGTGTTAGTTTTATAGATGAAAATGAAGAATTAAAAATTATTCAAGCAAAATCGGTAATTGTAGCAACTGGTGGATATGCAGGACTTTATAGAGGTAGGACTACAAATGTAAGTGATGCTACAGGTGATGGGATTGCTATGGGACTTAGAGCAGGACTTGAAGCAATGGATATGGAGTTTATTCAGTTTCATCCTACAGGACTTGAAGGAACTAATTATTTAATTAGTGAAGCTGCAAGAGGTGAAGGTGGTAAACTTATAAATAGTGACGGAAGAGAGTTTGTAGATGAATTAAATACGAGAGATTTCGTAACTCGTGCAATAGTAAAACAACTTCAAAAAGGGAAAAAAGTATATTTAGATTTAACAAATATTGATGAAGAGATAATCAATACAAAACTAATAAATCTCAAAAAAAGAGTTAAATCTCTAAAAGGGATAGATATAGCCAAAGAGCCAATCCCTATAAATCCACTTGCTCACTATTCGATGGGTGGTATTAAAACTGATACTTATGCTTATACATCAGTTGAAGGACTTTTTTATGTAGGAGAAGCTGGAAATAATGGTGTAAATGGGGCTAATAGACTTGGTGGTAATTCTCTAAGTGAAGGAGCTGTATTTGGTAGATTAGCTGGATATCAAGCTGTTAAATATTCTCATAGAAACGATTTTATAGAAATTAAAAACGAAGATATTCAAAAAGATGAAGAGTTTATAAATACTCTAAAAAATAAAAATATTGATGCTAAAAAAATAAAAGATGAAGTTGGTGAAATTTTATTTGATAAACTTGGAATTATCAGAAATGGCTATGCAATTAAAAAAGCTTATAAAATGTTAGAAGATTTAGAAAATAATTTAGAAGATGAAAACAATTCATCACTTCAAGAAAAAATAGAAGCAATAAATGGTATTCATATAGCTAAAGTTTTAGCTAAATCAGCATTATACAGAGAAGAAAGTAGAGGTGCTCACTTTAGACTTGATTTTCCTGAAAGCGATTATTCTTTTATGCATCATACTATTCAAAAGTTAGGGGAGTAAATCCTACCCCTTCCTTAAATAATATTTCTGAGTAAGAGATAATTTTTTATTAAGAGTTGTATCTATTTTATCCTCTTCAAAAAGTTTAGCTTGTTTTTCAATTTCCCCTTTTGGAGTAACTACAGCACTACCACCCCAAAATCCAAGTCCATCTTCAAACCCTACTCTATTTGCAAACAGAGTATAAGCCCCACTTAAAATTGAAGAAGTTTTAATAATCGAATACCAATTATCTTGTATTAAAAGTGAATCTTCTTTAAATTCTCTTGCTGGTGAATTTGCTAATACTAATACTAAATCTGGCTTTTCATTTGCTATAAAATTTAAAATATCACCACTAAACATATCTTCACATATAAACATAGCTGTTTTTCCAAACTTTGTATCAAAACAAAAGCTTTCCTCTCCAGCAAAGAAAAATCTTGCTTCTTCAAATACACCATAGGTTGGAAGATGTTGTTTTTTATAAATTATTGCTTCACCATTTTTAAAATAGATACTTGCATTATAGATTTTATGCTCCTCTTTTAGAGCTACTCCAATACAGATATCTTTTGTTTGTGATAAAACTTTTAAATCATTAAGCTCATCTAAACTAAAAGCATCTTCTAAAAGTGCATCTTTTATCTTATATCCATTTAGAGCAAGTTCTGGAAACAATACTAAATCAGCTTGTGAATTTTTTACTATCTCCAAAATATCATCTAAATTTGATTTATTTAGTTTTGGAGAAGTTTGAAAAATTTCTATTTTCATAAAGCAAGAGCTTTTTCTAAACTTGCCATATCAGTAATTGGCTGAGTTTTTTTCTTAGTAATTTTTCTATTTAATCCCATTAACACTTTTCCACCAAATTCAATAAACATATCTACATCATTTTCCACATTTGCAATTGATTGTTTATAAAGCACTGGTTTTGTAAGTTGACTTGCAAGAAGCTCAATCGCTTCAGCTTTTGTAGTATAAGGTTTTGCAGTTACATTACTTACAACTGGGCTAAATTCATCTTTTAAGCTATTTTCTAAAAGCTCTTTTAAAGGCTCACTTGCACTCTCAAGTAATGGACAATGACTTGCTACACTCATATTTAAAAGCATTGCTCTTTTTGCACCTAATGCTTTTATTTCAGCTTCTACTTCAGCTAAATCTTTTTTATCACCTGCTAATACTAATTGTCCATCAGAATTATAGTTTGCTGGCCAAATTTTTTTACCACTATTAGCACAAAAATCTTCTAAAGTTTTATCATCAAGACCAAGAACTACCATCATTCCACCTTCAATATCAGTGAAAGCTTCTTTCATAAGTTTACCTCTTGTATGAACAAGCTTGATAGCATCTGCTAAATCTAATGCTCCTGCTGAATAAAGTGCAGAAAACTCTCCTAAAGAGTGTCCTAAAGCAACTTCCCCTTTTTTATCAAAAAGTTCATATGCAATAGCTGAATATAAAAGAATTGCTGGTTGAGTATATTCTGTTTGATTTAATTTATCATTTTCTTCAAACATAAGTTTTGTAAAATCTTCACTTATAGCATCACTTGCTATTTCAAACATCTCTTTTGCTTTTGGTGAATTATCATAAAAATCTTTTGCCATACCTACAAATTGACTTCCTTGACCTGGAAATAATAATCCTAATTTCATATTTATCCTTTAAAAGTTTTTATAAATTATAGCAAAAATTGAAGTTGATTTTAAAATTTTATGTAGTTTTAAAAAGTTCCCAAAAAGGGAAAAGAAGTATTTAGATTAGTGACATCCACATCCTGTACCACATCCACATCCAGCATTAGCATCAGTAGAACAGCTTCCACCACCAATTTGACCACTTAATACTTCATCAGCTGTAGCTTCTCTTTCGTTTAATACTTTAATATTAAAAGTTAAATCTTGTCCAGCTAAAGGATGGTTATAATCAATTGTAACTTCGTTATCATTGAAATCTTTTACAGTTACAGCGATTGTTTGACCATCTGCTCCTTGTCCATAAAGAGTCATCCCTTTTTCAAGTTCAATACCTTCAAATTGCTCTTTTGGTAAAGTTTGAGTTAAATCTTCTCTATATTCACCATAAGCTTCACTTGCTGGGATTTTAACTTCTTTTTCTTCACCTACACTCATTTCAGTTACAGCTTTTTCAAATCCAGGAATCATTTGATTTTTCCCACTAATAAATTCAAGTGGTGCTCTACCAACATTAGTATCTACTACTTCACCTTTTTCATTTTTTACTGTATATTCTACACTATAAACTTTGTTCATTTTAAACCTTTAAATTTTTATTGAATTTCATTATAACAAGTTATTTATTATTTTCCAAATTTTGTAATCTTTTTTTTGCATATTTTACAAAAATAGATTTTGGAAAGTCATTAATAATTTTTAAATAACTTTTTTTAGCTGCTTCTTTATTACCTAATCTCTCAAAACTATACCCTGTATGATATAAAAGTTCTGGAGTAAACTTAGTTGGTTTTGGATATGTTTGAATAGATTTTTTATAATATCCTAAAGCCAATTTATAATATCCTTGTTTATATCTAATTTCTCCTAAATAAAATAATGTTGTAGCTGGCTTATATTTTTTTGCATATAAATATTCAAACATCTCTCTTGCTTGCTTATATTTACCTTTTTTAAAATAATATAAAGCTTTATCAAAAATTTTATTATTTGGAAGAGTTGTAAAATCTGTTTGTTTCGGTTTTAAATTTTTAGCTAATTTATCAATTAATTTTAAAATATTTTTAATATTTTCAGCATTAACTTTTTGATTTGTATCTACTTGGTTTTTTAATGTAGTTACTTCATCTTTTAAAGCAAATAAAATAGTATTCGTATTATTTAAATCCTGTTTTAAATTTTGTAACTCTACATTATTTTGATCTAATACTGGTAATATTGTTTGTATACCTGATAATTGTTGAGAAAGAGTATCTACTTTCATTTTATAATTTAACATTTGAAGTTTTAATTGTTGAATTGTAGCAGCTTGTTGAGCAATAATTTTTTGTTGAGATTTTATAAGCTTTTTTAACTCTTTTATATCTTGTTTATTTTGCCAGATATATTTTTCATCTTTTGTAAGTCCATATGGATTATCTGAATCTAAATCACCTGCTAAAAAAGCAGAAGGTTCAGCACTTAAAAAAGTAACTAAACCAATTAAATAAATAATTTTTTTCATTATAAATTATGGTAATAATGTAAAATTATCTCTTCTATTTTTAGCCCAACACTCTTTTGTATGTGCTGTACATACTGGATTACTTTTTCCATAACTAATAACTGTAAGTTTATTAGGATCTACACCTAAATCAACTAAAGCTTGTTTTACAACTTTTGCTCTTTTTAGTCCTAAAGCATAGTTATACTCATCACTTCCCCACTCATCACAGTTACCTTCAATTCTTACTGTAAAGTTACCTTTTGCATCTTTTAAAATATTAGCAACTTCTTGAATAATTGGCATTTGATCTTCTCTAATATTATATTTATCAAAATCAAAGTGGATAACCTCTTTTGTTAAAAGCTTTGCTAATTTTTGATTTACATTCTCTTCTGTTAAACTACTTTGAGTAACTGTAATTTCTGTACCTGTTACATCACTTTCTGTTGGTTGTGTTTGAGTAATGTTTTGTTCTGTTGTTTGTGCTGTTTGTTGAGCAGTTGTTTGATTTTGATCAGCATTTACATCAAGTTCTGGTTGTTGTCCACACCCAATAAATAAAGCTAAAACTCCAGCAGTTAGTAATAATTTCTTATTCATTCTTATCTCCTTGTCTTTTATATTTAGTAATTATATCAAAATTAAAAATCAAAAGAATCTATTTTTCTATTTATTTTAAAATAAAATATTTTATTTTCTTTTAATCTTATAATCCCAAGTTTTGAGTGATATCTATATTCTTTTAAAAATAATATCGTATCACCATTTTTTGAAAATACTGGTAAAATATTTTTTCCACCAAAAGTTAATCTTTTAATAAAATTTGTTTTTTTATTAATAAACAATAAATTAAATGTATTATCTTCAAATGCTTTATTTGTCTCTCTTGTGCTTACTATTATATCATTGTTATGAGCTGATACAGATACATGATTTCTACCATAATAAATTACTTTTTGTACAATACCACTATCTAAATCTTTTTGGTATACATTTGGATAACCTAATCTATTTGAAATAAAAATAATTTTATTATTTTCATAAAATTGTCCATTTACATCAATACCTGCAAATGTAGTTAATCTCTCTAAAGATTTTGTTTTTAAATCAAATAGATATATATCTGGTTGGTCATCTACTAATGCTAATGTTAAAAGTAATTTATCTCCTTTAACATCGGATACTATTAACATTCCTTTACCAACTAATAGTTTTTCTTTTTTTCCTGTATGAATATTATATTTATATAAAACTGGATTTTTTTCTAATTTTGTAAAATATATTATATTTTGATTATCATCCCCCCATTTAGGAAAAATATTCATTCCACCACTAATAATCTTTTGTCTATAAGTTAATGTAACATCTGATACAAATATACTTTCCTCTTTTGGCGCCATATAAATAGAATAAACCATTTTTCTTTTAATCCATTCTACAGGAGTAAAACCAAGTTTATTATTTATATCATAACTTAAAGCATGTATCATAAATGGATATACATTAAAAGAAGGTATTTTATAATTTTTATATAAAATAACTTTATGTTTTACTAAATCATACAAAAGAGCAGTAAGTTTATTATTTTGATAATTTAATCTTAATAGATAATTATACCCTTTATATTTATCCTCAGATATAGGCATAGTAATATTTGAAATTTTATTTTTAATATCTATTTCATAATGAGCTATAATTGTTGAATCCATTTTTACTATTTTTTGTAATTTTATAGGTAAATTTGAATATTCCACAGCTATTTTTGGATTTTCATTAGTAACATATTTTATAATTTCTAAATTTTGTCCATATAGAAAAATTGTAAGAAAAAATAATATCAATAATCTCATTTTTTATTCCTTTAATTCAGATTTAAATAATATCTCGGCATTTAAATTACCTATTTTATATATATCAATAGTTCTAACTTTTGATTTAAACTCATTTAATCTAATTGTATCTAAATTAGTAGCAATTATATAAAAATTTAGTTTATTATTATAAATAACTATTTTAATTTTTAAATAATCACCTGGATTTGTATATATGTTATTCCATATTTTTCCTAACTCTTTTTGTAGTATAGAAATATTTTTTTTATCGCCAGATTGAGATGTTATAGTAACTGTTGTTATATTTTGTGATATTTTTTTGATATCTTTTTGAACACTTTCATATACACCTCTTTGAATAGTTAATTGATCTTTTTTTGTATGTTTAATTTTTGGAGTTGGAACATTTTCTGGTACATTTTGAAAAATATCATCATACTTTATTTTTTCTCCACCTTTAGAGAAATTATCTTTTGATTTTTTAGGCTGTGGTTTTTTAGCTTTTTTTGTAGGGGCAGTTTTGTTAGATAATTTTGTATGTGTTTGCTTATTATGAGATGGAAGTGGTTTTTTTTCTTTAATTATTGCATGGTGTATATATACAATTTTAGGTTTCTCTGAATTCTTATTTGAAATAACAAATACAAAAAATCCTAATATACTTATATATACTAAAAAACTTAAAATAAAAGAGAATAATAATCTCATTTAGTTAATAATCCTATTTGAGTAAATCCAAGTTTTACAATACCTGAATATACTCTCATAAAAATTTCATATTTAATATCTCTATCAGCAGCAATATATACTAAAGAATTTTTATCATAATTACCATACTCTAAATTAAAATCTTCTAAAAAATTCTTTAATTTATATTTTTTATGATTTACTAAAATTGTGCCATCTTTTTTAATTACAATATTAATAGTTGCTTTTTTAACAGCTGCTGTAGTTTTACTACCATCTGGTAAATTTACATTTTTTTCTTGATATGTAGTTGCTGTAACACTTACCATCAAAATGGCAAGTAATACAAGCATAATATCCACAAAAGGTGTTATATTTAAATCTGGTTTTTTAATCATTAGTTATAAAATCTCTTTGCATTTTTAATATTGAAATTAAATCTTCAAATTTAGATGATAAAATTTGATGAAATGAATAAGCAGGTATCGCTACTAATATACCTATTGCTGTAGCTATCAATGCTTCAGATATAGCAGGTGCTACTAATGATAAAGATGTATTATTTCCCATATGAGAAAATGCAATTAAAATAGATATTACTGTTCCAAATAACCCTATAAAAGGCGATGTTGATGATACAATAGATAAAAATGTAAGCCCTTTTTTAGCTTCTTTTTTACTTGCTTCAATACATGCATTTAATACAGTTGGAGTTAGATTTTCAGTTCTTTCTTTGCAAGAATTTAAAGATGAGTTTGCAGATAATATTCCACCCATTAAAAGCCCATTTAAACTATCATTTTCTCTTTTTATCCAACTATTTAAAGTAAATAGTCTATAAAAGAATATTAAGAATACTAAAAATAGATAAAGTAGAAGCCATCCAATTACACTTAATGTAATTGGATTTGCTAAATACTGATATTTAGATAATATTTCTGGCAACACTTTCAATTTTCCCTTCGGTATAAGCAAGAGCTTGTTGAGAATCAGCAAAATCAGCCATAAGTTTTTTAGCTTTTTCTACTGCTTCAGCAATATCACTACCTTCAGAAGCTGCTAAAGGAACAGCTTCATCAACAATAATATTTACTTTCTCTGGAGTTACTTCAACATATCCCCAGTTAATAGCTACAAGTTCTTCTCCGCTATCTTTTTTAATATCAACAACTCCTGCTTTTAGTGTTGATACCAAAGGAGCATGCCCATCAAGGACACCAAATTCTCCATCTTCACCAGGTAAAGTAATCTCTTTTACTTCACCTTCGTAAATTTTTCCTAATGGAGCTACAATTTCAAGTTTCATAATTGCTCCTTATGAATTTTTCATTTTTTCATATTTCTCTAAAACTTCGTCAATTCCACCTACCATGTAGAATGCTTTTTCAGGAATATGATCATATTTTCCTTCTAAGATTCCTTTGAATCCTTCGATTGTATCTTTAAGTTCTACATATCTTCCGTCTGCTCCAGTAAATACTTTAGCAACGAAGAATGGTTGAGATAAGAATCTTTCAATTTTTCTTGCTCTTTCAACTACAAGTTTATCTTCTTCACTTAATTCATCCATACCAAGGATTGCGATGATATCTTGTAAATCTTTATATTTTTGAAGAGTTTGTTGTACTCCTCTTGCTACATTATAGTGTTCTTCACCTAAAATTTGTGGGTCAAGAATTCTACTTGTTGAATCTAATGGGTCAACTGCTGGATAAATCCCTTTTTCAGCAATTTTTCTGTTAAGAACTGTTGTTGCATCTAAGTGTGCGAAAACACTTGCAGGTGCCGGGT
>Ga0256828_1002314_pt1 | contig 11403 bp, 10 predicted proteins | sample CV88metaG_FD_185993 | JGI IMG/M metagenome (GOLD analysis project Ga0256828, IMG submission 185993) | Hydrothermal vent microbial communities from East Pacific Rise, Pacific Ocean - CV88 | ecosystem: Environmental > Aquatic > Marine > Hydrothermal vents | place: Pacific Ocean: East Pacific Rise... | reverse complement strand
TAACATATAAATCCTCGTTTTTTAATTAAAATACAGCAGACAAGCTTAAAATAATCTTAAATTATTTTGTAATTCTTAATCTACCATTACTTTTAGAAGATTTTTTGTCATCAATATACTCATAACTTTCACTAATTCTATCATTAGAAAATCTATGATTTATCACTCTTCCTGTATCTCTTCTATTATAATTAGAGTTATAAGAATTATTATAATGAGTATTTATATAAGCATGGTCTCTTATATAATTCTCTCTTCTATCATTAGCAAAACGATAATCACGAATATATCCTCTATCTCTATGATAATATCTTGGTTCATTTTCATAATAATTACCATACACGATTACATTTGGTTCTCTATAACAATGTACTCTATTCCAATTATTATCTCTATAATATCTATATCGTCTATAATGATGTCGATGAGGAGAAAAATAACCTCTCATATATAATCTATCTATATAGGTATATCTTGAATTATACTCAAAATATATATTATTAAAAAAATACCCTCTTCTATCAAAAAAACCAAAATAGAAGCCATCATCATTATAATATCCATATCTATCATAATCAAAATCTCGATACCTCTTATCATATCTATGATTATCTTTTCTAAATTTTTTAATTTTTTTAGATTTTTTATGCTTGACTATTTTAGTTTTTTTATCTCCTTTATTAATTTGTACTCCTAGTTTAGCACTATCAGCAGATAATATCATAGCAAAAATAGATACAATTATTATAACCTTTAGCATCTAATATCCTTTATGTTAGATTGTATCTATTTTAATCAAAATTCGTGTAATATTTGTTGCTTATAACCTCTGTAACTTTTTAAGTCCATGTTTAACTAGACTACTTACATCTCCTGTTGCACCATTTAGAGCCTTTTTGATTTGCTCTTTTTTAAATCCTAAACTCTCTAGTGCTAAGATAGCATCATTCATACTACTATCTATAACATTATTAGCTTCTCCATCAACAATAAAATCAGCCAACTCTACCAAAATCCTACTAGCTGATTTAGGACCAATACCTGGTACTCTTTTGAGTAATCCTACATCTTTATTGGTAACTACTCTAGCAAAAGTAGCAGGAATAAAAGTAGAACATATAGCCATAGCAACCTTTGGTCCTACTCCATTGATTTTTATAAGTGTATCAAACATCTTTTTCTCATTTGCTTCTATAAAACCAAAAAGCAAATTTGCATCCTCTCTAATTATCTGTCTTATAAGTAATTTTACTCTTGTATCTTTGATACTATTAGAGGTATTTATAGATATATTAACCTCATAAATCACTCCACCTACATTTAGATGCACAAAAGTTGGCTCTTTTTTCTCTACTATTCCTTCTAATCCTACTATCATAAACTGTTCCTATTTATACTTTGGATAAAATTATAACCAAAAAAAGAGACCCATGAAATTAAAATCTATATTTACAAATAGCTTTGGTATTCTGTTTTCTCGTGTAACAGGATTGACTAGAGATGTGCTTATGGCTTCAGCTTTGGGAGCTTCTATATATACTGATATGTTTTTTATCGCTTTTAAGCTTCCTAATCTATTTAGACGCATATTTGCCGAAGGTGCATTTACTCAAGCATTTATGCCCTCATTTGTAGCCTCTAAACATAAAGGGGTATTTGCTACAGCTATATTTTTGAGATTTATGCTCTTTATATTTTTAATCTCTCTAACTATTACTCTGTTTCCTGAAATTGTTACAAAACTATTGGCTTGGGGATGGAGTAGTGATAAAATAGAGGCTACAGCACCATTTACAGCTATCAATTTTTGGTATCTGGATTTTATATTTATGGTGACATTTATGGCAACCCTACTTCAATATAAAGAGCATTTTGCCACCACAGCACTCTCAACTGCTTTGCTTAATCTCTCTATGATAAGTGCTATGGTTATTTTTATGCACCAAGACCCCAAAATTATTGTATATGCACTAAGTTTTAGTGTAGTTATTGGTGGATTTTTACAAGTTATAACTCATCTAATTGCACTCAAACATTTCAAACTACACAAACTCCTAATAGGAGGATGGAGATATAGAGATAAAAAAGATATAAAAGAGGAAGAGAAAAAGTTTGTAAAACTATTTATACCATCTGTTTGGGGAAACTCTGCACCTCAAATCTCATCATTTTTGGATACATTTTTAGCCTCATTTTTGATTACAGGTTCAGTCTCATATCTATTTTATGCCAATAGAGTATTCCAACTTCCACTTGGAATTATAGCTATAGCAACAGCTACAGCACTTTTCCCCTCTATCTCAAAAGCTCTAAATAGAGGTGATAAAAAAGAGGCATATAGCAATCTAAGCCGTGCCTTTTGGCTTTTGGCATTTCTGCTTGGTATATCAGTTGTAGGAGGAGTGGTATTGGCTGAACCTATAGTTTGGCTTTTATTTGAAAGGGGTGCATTTACTCAGTATGAGACTTTACAGACTGTAAATGTCCTTACTATGTATATGATAGGGCTTATGCCTTATGGATTTGCCAAACTATTTTCAATGTTTTTATACGCCTCACATCGCCATAGCAAAGCAGCCAAAATAGCCACAATAGCGTTAGTGGTCAATATTATTACCTCTTTAATTCTTATAAAACCTATGGGTGCTATGGGATTAGCATTAGCTGGAAGTATAGGAGGATGGACACTATTTATACTCACAATTAAAGAGGTTGGATTTGATAGATTTTTTGAAATTATCAAATCCAAAAAGAGTATATATTTTATAGTGGCTATGGGTATTTTGACTATTTTATTTATTTATCTTAATGGGTTTATTTTGACATTAATTAGAGCATGAAAAAACTATTAATTATACTATTATTAGGTTCTATATTATCTGCTATTGATATTGAAAAGTATCAACAAAATATTGTTAAAGATTATAAAAAATACAAAAGAGATATGGGGGATAATACAACTACCTATATAACAAAAACTATTTATGAAACAAACTATCAAGCTAAACAACTATTAGATAGTGCTAAATTTGAAAAAAATCCCTATCCATTAATAAAAAAAGCATTTGATATACATAACCATATGCAAGAGAATATATTTGCTATTTTTGATTATAAACAACAACAAAGATATATAAAAGAGCATAAAAAGTATATATATGCACTATTTAAAACAACTCATACATATCAAGATATTCAAAGTACCTTTAATAGATGGCTTAACTATAAACGAACTCTTTTTAATAGAGAAAATATACTCCTATCAAATAAGATAATGAGAGCAAAAAAGAGAATAATCAATAAAAAACGCCAAGAGTTAGCATCAGCTTATCAACAAAAATCTATTGATAAAACCAAAATAAAAAAGCTAAAACAGGATATAGAAAACTTCGAGAGAAGTCTAAGTATGGATATATCTACTATACCAAAAAGCTATATTAACTATCAACAAATTTCTGCTATTTTAAAACCAAATGAGCTATATATAGACTTTGCAAAAATAGAAAATCTCTATTATCTTTTTATATTAGATAGTAACAACCACATTATATTTAAAAGACTCAACTCAACCTCTATAGACTCTACTATAAAAAATATTCAAAGAGAAAATCACAAAATAATAGATGGAGATTTTGCAGATTTAAATATAGCGAAAAATCTATATGGTAAACTTTATAACTTAATTATCAAAAATATAGATTTAAAAAATAAAAACTCTCTAATTATCTCTCCTGATGGACTACTAAATCTCATACCATTTGAAGCTTTTTATCACAATAAAAAATATCTAATAGAGAATATAGATATACACTATACTCCATCAGGAAAAGAGCTGTTAAAATTATATTATAATAAATCACTCTCTAGCAGTCAAATTATAGTTTTTGCCAATCCTAACTTTCAAACTAATCAAAAAAGTTATAAAAGAGGAGCTATTTTTGAAAAGCTTACTCCAACTTTTGACTCTTTGGATGGGTCTATTATAGAGGCAAACAGTATAAAACACTATTTTCCAAATGCTAAAATATTATATCAAAAGAGAGCAAGTGAAAAAAATTTACTAAATACTATCTCTCCAAAAATATTACATCTCTCAACTCATGGCTTTTTTATAAAAGATAGTAGTATATTAAACCCTATGTTAAAATCTGGAATTGTTTTAAGTGGAGCCAACAGCTCTATTATAAATAAATCAGGAGATGGAATTATTACTGCTTTGGAGTTATCAAGATTAAATCTAAAAGGTACTAAACTTGTAGTACTTTCTGCTTGTGAAACAGGTGTAGGAGAGATACAAGAGGCTCAAGGAGTAGCAGGAATTAATAGAGCATTTATGAGTGCTGGTGCAAAAAGAGTGATTATGAGCTTATGGAGTGTAAGTGATATGGCTACATCTTGGTTAATGAAAGAGTTTTATAAAAATCTTTCTAAAAATATGAGCTATAGTAGTGCTTTGGCAAATGCAAAACGCTCTATGATAAAAAATAGAAACTCTCACCCTTACTACTGGAGTGGTTTTATAGAGAGTGGAGTAGATTAGCTTCATTCAATCTAAAGATAAATATATTATAATATTACTATCTCATATTATGGGGGTTTGATATTGAATGTCTAAACTTATAGAAACTCTTTGTAGTAAAATGTGTGGTAACTATTTTGAAAATAGTTCAAACTCTTGTATCTCTCATATTAATATTCAAGATAAGATTTTTCTCTTATTGAAGCCATCAACTCTTTTAGAAGTAAAAATTACTCGTCAAATTCAAAACTTTTGTCAAAAAACCAAAAACCGTTTTTGGAGCCTTTATTACCGTATAAGTGAAACAGAGATAGATTTTAAATGTAACCAATCTTATAAAAGTGATTTGTGTCAAGATTATATTTTAAATAGAATAATCAAATATATAAAAAGTTTTGATATAAAACAAGAGTCTATAGTTTTTCAAAAGGTTCGAGCTAACTTAACAAATAAAGATAGTTCAATAGAAGATAAAGATATAGACAAAAACACCAAAGAGATAATAGCTCACTATATACAAAAGATTATAAACGAGTATCAAAATAGATGTTTTGATTTTGATAGTGGTTCAGCTATAATTGAAAATGTTGCACTACAAAAAGATAAAAATATTAAATCTATATTGGAAATGAGATTAAATAGATATAGAGTATATAGAGCTAATATAATATTAAAAAGTTTTATATATGAAGCACTAAATAGTGACAAAGAGATAAAAGAGACAGCTCTAATAGAACTACTTCACAAAGAGAAATTTATAAACTATATCAAACAGATTATCAATAGTAGATTTATAGATTTTACAAGAAGCAAACAGTATAAAAATGAAAATATAATAGAACCTAGTGAAAAAATCACAATCAATTCAGAAGAAAATATTGATATAGAAAAAATATTTCAACCTCTAAATAGTGAACAGAAGATAATCTATAAACTAAAAAATGGTATCTCTTTGGATAATAGAGAGTTTTTGAGTATAACTTATAAAATGAACTATCTAAGCAAAGAGTTTATCGATAGTTTCACACCCCAAGAGAGACTATATATCAAATTCTCTATACAGTTTAATATAGACGATGACTCACCACACTTTAATATCCTAGATGTACCTAAAGTCAAAGAGTCCATATCTAAAAAAATTTCTAACTATAGGGAAAATCTCTTATCTAATTCGTATATAGATAAAAAAGAGGAGATTTTTATCAAACTTATCTATACAGAACCACTTAGTGCCAAAGAGATAGGTACAGTTTTAAATCTAACCTCTAAACAGATAAACAAAAGAGTAGAAACTATAAAAAAAAGGTTACAAAAGTTATGAAAGAGGATTTAAGATATTTAGAAAACCTAATAGAGGATATAACATACTCCTCTCACCCAAGCGATAAAGAGTTAGCAGATTTTATTGATAATAAGTTAAAAAGCAAATCAAAAGATATAGTAGTAAAACATTTAATTCACTGTTACAAATGTAGAAAAGTAGTTGATGAGGTAATAGAACATAAAAAAGATTACACTCATAAAAATAATCTTATATTTAATAGCTCTTTAATTGCACTTATAGCTTCTTTGATTATTTTTATTTATTTACCAAAAGATATAAAAATAGGTATAATAGATTTTTCTAAACCACCTATTATATATAAAAATTCTAATAATATTAAATTAACCAATAAAATTATTGATGGAGATAAATTCTTGTCTAAACTTATTAAATCTACAAGTTTTTTAAATATAGAAAGCTTTGAATACGCTAAACAAAAAGAGCAAAAAGAGAATATCAAAGAGGCAAAAGAATTTTATAAAGAGGCTCTAAAAGAGATTTTGGAACAGGAAAACAATCAAGAGATATTAAAACAAAAAATTATTATCTACAATAGATTATTGCAATTAAGCAATAATAAAAAAGAGCAAAAAGAGTATAGAGATATTATACGGTATAATATTAGAGTTTATTTTTTAAAATATGGAGACAATCTATGAATATAAAAATATTGCTATTTTTATTGATAACTCTATCAAATACAATAGAGGCTACAGATTATGGATTTATTATTGGCATAGGAAGATATAAAGATAAAAGTGTACCAAGACTAAACAAAGTAAATAGCGATATTAATACATATAAAAAGATTTTAAAAAGAATAGGTGTTAGAAATATATATACCCTAAAAAATCAAAACGCTACAAAAAAAAGGATACTAAATCATCTATCATATATTAGCAAAAAAATCAAAAAAGGTGATAACTTTTTTATGTTTTATTCAGGTCATGGTGTAAGCCTAAGAGATGAAGCCTATAGCTCAAAACTTCAAGAGGCTGGTTTAACTAATGCTATGAGAAATTCTGATGCTATTTTGCCTTATGATTTTGATAGTCAAAATATAGCTAGAACAATTATTTTGGGAAAAGAGTTAAGAAAATATCTAAAAGTTATAGACAAAAAAGTGGCTAAATCACTAATAGTTTTTGATGCTTGTTTTTCAAAAAATAGTATAAAAAACATGAAACCAAAACATAGAATAAATAGAACACCAAATATTCTTACAAAAAACAAAAGTTATCCCTACAAAAATATTGTATATATAGCATCATCTATTATAGAAGCCAAACCGGGTAAATTCTCCCCTATTTTAGATAGCTGTTTAACTAAACAGACTCCACTTTATCAAATCAAACAGTGTATTAATCGCAAAGTAGAAAAGAGTATGCAGATACCTGCTATCTTTTCTAATCGTAATGATATTAAATTTTAGCTATTTATCATAACCTAGCTCTTTTTCTAACTCCTTTAGATTTTTATCAGATAAAAATCTTTGGTATTGGATTTTGACCTCTTTGTTTTTGATGTTATCTACACTATTTTTTAGAGCATTGATTACCTCTTGGGTTTTTAGTGCCATTAAAACATAAATTTTTCCACTTTTACCCTCTACTCTTTTGATGACTTTTGCACCTCTTATTGTATTTTTTGTTTTATTGATTGTAGCGTTATGCACATCTCTTATAAAATCTTGATTATCTTTGATACCTGTCTCTCTAGCATATTTTCCCAAAGAGTTAATAACCTTTGTCTCGACTACATTGGATATTCTAGCTCTTGCTATAGCCATAGCTTCACTCTCTTGTAAAGCTATATCATCCCCTCTATTTGGTGGGGCTATACCAACTCCTACAATATCACTTTTGTCAACCAATTTATCAAATAGATTCATCACTTGTGAGTACTCACTATCTGTTTTAATCAGACTTTGTGATGAAGATGAACACCCTATAAACTGCATAACTGTTAATCCCAAAAAGATTATTGTGACTATTTTTTTCATTTTTTTCTCCTATGGTTGAATGATTTTGACCTCTTGAAATCTGATTTGAGGCATAGTTTGACCTATATTGGCACTGCTATATGTTGGGTCTGCTATATAATACTTTTGATTTTGATAGATAACTCTGTCACCTCCTATATTAGAGTCTAATCTAATAGCTGTGGCTAGATGGTTTGGATATTTGACAAATACTATATCTAATCCAAGCAATTTTTTGACTAATATATAAAAAAATATAGCTCTATCCTCACAATCACTATATTTATTAGCTAAAGTCTCCTCAAAAAACATTACCTTTTCATATCCAAAATTCTCATTGTCTGTTTTGTATCTAAATCCATTTTGAGTCAATCTTAGCAAAAAATTGATAGCATCTATTTGACTCATACTATTTATTATAGGTTGTAGTTGTTTATATATAGCCTCTTGGGTAATTGAGGATATTTTAGTATATCTACTATATGGTAGTTGGGGATATTTTTGATATAGATTGGTTAGATTTTGATTATATGGTATATCAACTAGATAAATTTTGTCTCTATATATAAATCTAATCTCTTTGGTTTTGATACTATAGGGTAATCCAATCTCTCTATTTAAAAATGCCAATGGATAAAGAGTATTCAAATCTCTTTTATATATCTGCAAATCTATACTATTGTCGCTTAGATTATAATATCTTTTGCCATTTACTCTAAAAAAGTTTACTCCATAAAGCTTCTCATCACTACAAACTAGCAAAGAGATATTATCTGTACGATAACCAATCTTGGCATCAACTCCTAGTTTGACCAAAATAAACCATTGCATTAGATTTTGAGCATTTCTATTTGGATATACCCTTTTGGTTATCTCTTTTACCAATAGATAACTACTCCAACCATCCAATCTATATATAGTTTGGTACTCTTTTATCTGAGCAGTTAATGAGTGATAATCTATTGAGCTTATCTTATCCCAAAAGTTAGCAATAGAGGAGTTAGAGATGCTATATATATCAAATAGAAGCTTTTGATTATATAGTATCTCTATATCTATACCAAAAAAATCAAATCCCACTTTTTTAAATCCTGCCATCTCATTTTTTGGAGAAATTTTTGGCATAGGTTCGATTTGAGGTATAGTAGGTGTAATAGTAATAACTTTTTCTGGTTTTGGTTGAGGTCTATATATGGGTTGTTGGTGTGGTTTTGGTTTATTATATGGATTTAGAGTCTTTTTGCTATGGTACTCTTGCCACTCTTTTTTAAGCATATCAATAAACTCTCTATCCATTTGAGTCTGATAACTCTCAAAATCTCTGCTCTGTTGCTGTTGCCATCTCTCAAAACTCATATTGGCTTGAGAATATAGAGTTAATATCAATAGTAAACTTAGGCTACTTTTTATCATAACTATCTAGCTCCTGATTTAGTTGGTTCATACCCTTTTCGCTTAAAAACCTCTGGTACTGTATCTCTTCGTTATTGTAGTTTGCCACTCTATTAGAGCATCCCACCGTAATAAATAGTAAAAATATAAGCATAAAACTTCTCATCTGTTAATCCTTTTTTCTATATATACGAACCAAAAAAGAAAATTCCCCCACAAGTCACTATATTAACAATATAAAACTAAAATAAATAATTAATATATTTTTTTAATTTATTTTATATTTTTTAATGTAAATATAATAAAATATTTCATAATATATTCATATAATATATATTTTTTATAAAAATAATTTATTTCATTAAAAATCAAATTTTTTTTTACAACTTATGGGGAAAATCAATTTTTCAATCGTATAGGATTACAACATTCAAATAAGGAGGAAGATAGTAATGGCAAAATTTTTGTTGTGGCTACTGTTGATGCCACTTTATGTGTGGGGTATAACCATATCAGAGAACACTACACTTAATAAGGATGTAGTTTATAATGAAAATGTAATAGTTAATGGAGCAATTTTAAATCTCAACAATCACACCATGACTGTAAATGGTGATTTGAATATTACGGGATATAATGGTAGGCTTCAGATGACTAAAACTGATGATAGATTGGTGGTTACTGGTAATTTAACTTTTGCAGGGGCTTCTACCTATGAGGATTTAACTAATGGGGTTATTGAATTGGCAGGGGATTTTTATCAAAAGGGAATACAAACTAAATACAATTATTGTTGTAGCTATTATAATTCAACCCTTAATCATTCTGAATCAGGAGATGTAGATAATAATGCTTATTCTTTTTATCCAACTGATAATCATAAAGTTATATTAAATGGTACGACTAAACAGATAGTTGATTTTGAAGCAGGTAGTTATTCTAGGTTTAATCATCTTGAAATTCAAAACTCTTCAAGTGAAGGAGTAGAGTTTAAGCAGTTGAGTGTGGTTGGAGAGTGGAAACGAAATGGAAACTTTGTGACTATTACTGATATACGAAATCTAAAATTAACAGAAGATTATACTATTCCAAATAGTGTAAAGATGCAAGATAATAGTATAGATTTAAATGGATATAATTTAACTATAGATGGAGATTTAGTTGTAAATTCTGCAAATTTATATATTAATCAGGGAACTTTAACTGTTAATAAAAGCTTATCTTTTAATGGATATGGATGTAGATTACATATGACAAATCTAAATGATAAAGTAATTGTAAAAAATGATTTAACTTTTAATGGAGCTTCAACTCATAATGATTTAACTAATGGAGTTATTGAATTAAAGGGGAATTTTTATCAGAAAGGAATACAAACTAAATATAATTATTGTTGTAGCTATTATAATTCAACCCTTAATCATTCAGAATCAGGAAATGTAAACAATAACGCCTACTCATTTTATCCTACAGATAAACATAAAGTTATATTAAATGGAACTCAAAAACAAATAGTTGATTTTGAAGCTGGAAGTTACTCTAGGTTTAATAATTTAGAGATACAAAACAGTTCAGAAGAGGGAGTTGTATTTGAAGAGTTAAGTGTAGTTGGAGAATGGAAACGAAATGGAAATAAAGTAACTATAACAGATATACGAAATCTAAAATTAACAGAAAATTATACTATACCCAATAATGTAACTATGCAAAGTAATAGTATAGATTTAAATGGATATAGTTTAACTATAGAGGGGGATTTAGTTGTAAATTCTGCCAATCTATATATTAATCAGGGAACTCTAACAGTTAATAAAAGTCTCTCTTTTAATGGGTATGGGTGCAGATTACATATGACAAATCTAAATGATAAGGTTATTGTAAAAGAGAATTTAACTTTCAATGGAGCTTCAACTTATAATGATTTAACTAATGGAATTATTGAACTAAAGGGGAATTTTTATCAGAAAGGAACAAGAACAACTATAAGGTCAAATATAGATTGTTCGTATGGATATTATTCAGCTTTGGATTATACAGATTGTAATATAAGATACAATAGTGATAACGCCTACTCATTCTACCCAACAGAAAATCATAAAGTTCTATTAAATGGAGAAGGACAACAAATTATAGCTTTTGAAGCCCCAGACTCTTCAAGATTTGTAAACCTAGAGATAACTAATCCAA
>Ga0256828_1002313_pt1 | contig 11408 bp, 8 predicted proteins | sample CV88metaG_FD_185993 | JGI IMG/M metagenome (GOLD analysis project Ga0256828, IMG submission 185993) | Hydrothermal vent microbial communities from East Pacific Rise, Pacific Ocean - CV88 | ecosystem: Environmental > Aquatic > Marine > Hydrothermal vents | place: Pacific Ocean: East Pacific Rise... | reverse complement strand
TAAAAGTTTAAATTCGCTTTCATCTGGTTTAAGAATTAACAAAGCGGCAGATGATGCTTCTGGTATGGCAATTGCAAACTCACTTCGCCAACAAGCACAAGGTCTTGGGCAAGCTATCAACAATGCAAATGATGGTATTGGTGTTACTCAAACTGCTGATGGTGCATTAGATGAATATACTAAAATCATTGATACTGTGAGAACGAAAGCAATTCAAGCTGCATCTGATGGTCAAACATTAGATTCTCGTAAAAAAATTCAAGCAGATATCGATAGACTTTTAGAAGAAGCTCAAAATATTGCGACGACTACTTCATTTAACGGTCAAACACTGCTTAATGGTGCTTACCAAAATAAATCATTCCATATTGGTGCATATGCAGGAGAAAGTGTAAAATTATCTATTAGTGATACACAAACATCAAAAGTAGGGGAATTTGCTTTTGTAGCTACAACTGTTGGATATGGGGATACAAGTGCAACGAGCGCAGCCGGTACATCAACGCTAAGTGTTACAATAACTAATGCAGATGGTTCAACTGATACTGTTACTGCTAGTATTAGTGTTGCATCAGGTAGTAATGATGCTTATTCAATAGCTCAAGCACAAGTGGACGCGTTTAATGCAAAAGCGCAAACTAATGGAGCGGATGTTAGAGCGAGTCTTTTTGAATTAGATGCTTCTACAGCGGATGATCCACAGTATGGTATCCGTTTAGATTCTTCAGGTGATTTAAGTTCTATAAGTATCTCTGAAAGTGTTAATGATGGTAAATCAACAGCTATTAGTGCTACGGCTGCGGCAGGACTTGATAATAACCTTTCAAAAATTGATGTTACAACAAGATCAAGTGCAGAAAAAGCCATTATTACTGCTGATTACGCGTTGAAAGATGTTGATAATACGCGTTCAGATATTGGTTCTGTTCAAAATCAACTTGAGTCAACTATTAGAAATATTTCTGTTACTCAGGTAAATGTTACAGCTGCTGAATCTCAGATTCGTGATGTTGACTTTGCTGCAGAGAGTGCAAACTTCTCTAAATTGAATATCTTAGCACAATCTGGTTCATATGCAATGAGTCAAGCTAATGCTGTTCAACAAAATGTACTTCGTCTACTTCAATAGATAGGGGAACAAGTATTATACTTCCTAGGCTTCAAAGCCTAGGAAACTTTTACGTAGAAAGTTTTTTTAACGTATCTTCATAAGAATCTATTACCTTTTTTAATTGTGTTACTACTTCTATTTTTAATTTCTTAACATGTTTTTTTTGATTCTTAAGGCCTTGTGTATTAAAAAAGTCAACAATATATGAAGATGTAGTGAGAAAATAAATTATAAGAATTTGTAAAAGTTCCAAATGTTTTTCTTGTAAAATTGTATTGAGTAGTTTTAGATAGTTGGATAAAAAAATATCAGAGTTTGAACTAGGGCTATCTTGAAATAGTTGGAGAGCATCTTTTAGTATTTTAATTTGTTGAAGACGTTGCACAACAAGATCATTTTCTTCTTCTGATAATTTATCTTCAGAGTATTGATTGAGAATATAGAATAAACTGTTTCTTAACTCTGATTTCTTGATATTTGTAGAAATATTTACATCTTTTAGCTGTAATGCTATGGTGTTTTCAAGAAAAGCTCCATCATTGAGATTGTAGACTTTTTGATTTTTAGTTTTAAATCTTTGTGTCATTTTATTAAAAATAGGAATGGAAACAGAGAGGCGAGGTGTTGTTTGCACTGATTCTCTATAATTTCCTTTAACACTTATAAGCTCGGTATCTAAATCAATACTATCAGTACTATTTGGAAGTTCATTTTGAAGGATTTTTTTACTTCCATGGTGGCCTTGTGAATGTGTTGAGCCATCGTCTGCTAATGCAAAATCCAATCCTAAAAGATATATATTTGAAGCATTGTATAGTAAAGCAAAAGCATACATAATTTCCCCTATACTAGCTCCTTGTAGATGAGATTTGATTAATTTGTAATGTGTACGATCTTCAAAAAGGTAGAGGTTTTCTTTTTTTGCTTTATTTAGTAGTATAGAAGGAACAGATGCTGAATAGATGAGGGGAATGGAATGAAAGAGATCTATATTTTCTAATCTATGCAATAAATATTTTGTTTCTGCCTCTTTTTCATCAATTTGCATTAAAATATCGGGTAAAATATTATTTACCTGAAGAATCTTTAAACTTGCTAATGCTGCAATGATTAGAAATTTGTTTTGATTCTTTTGTAACCATTGAATATTTTTTCCAAGAGATGGTCCAGCACCTATTATAAGTATAGGCTTATCCTTAAAAAAATTTTCTTGTTCTTTTTTCTCTAAATTTATAAATTTATATTTTTCAATAATCCTATTAAGAACTTTTTCATTCTTTTTGAGTAAGAGTTCATGTGGATAAGAATTTTCGGGCCTTGTAAGTATAAATTTTTGGACTTCTTTTATTTTTGATGTATATTGATCTGAAAATGCATAGAATTTTAAAAAATGTTGTAATGCAAATGCAGTTTCATAAAATGCTGAAAAAGTATTTAAGAATTCATCAGATTTTTCTGAAATACTAAAGTAAACAATAGTATTATCAAAAATTTTATAATATGGAGTTGTAAAGAGAGAGAGTCTGAAAAGTTCTATATCATCTTCGATAATAAGTGTTACACGAAAATTGTACGTCTTTATTAAGTCTTTTATGTGCAGGCCCAGTCCAGTACCAAAAAAGATAAATTTGAAAATATTTTTCATTGAGGAATCTCTTCTTATATGAGAATTATAGTAGTGGACAATAGAAGCTGTTGTAGAAAATTTTTCTTCAGCTTTCATATTTTTTAAAATTTCTACATCTTTATCGGTATAAATATAATTTCTAAAACTTTCGAATACGTGTTCATTTTTTTTCGTATTAATACTTTTTGTAATTTTTTTAGATAATCTTTCCGAGTTGGAATTATAAAGCATATTACCTGTTTGAAGTTCGATGATGTCAAAGTAATCGTCCTTATATTCCAGATCATATTTTTGAGGATACCTACCATCTTCTAATAAGCTTTCGAGTGCTTTAAGTTTTGTATAAAGATCTTGATGATTTTTTTCAAAATAGTTTATATTTTTTGTATATGTATCCATAGCGATATTTTGTATTTCATCCACAACTTCTCCTTCTGTTGAGAGAATTATAGCAGATTATTTGTGGTATATTAATTGCTCAGTAGATAATTATGAAAAATGATTTTATGATACATCAAGATGAGACATTACTGAATGCAATGGCTAAAATAGATAAAAATAAAGAAAACTTTTTAATAGTTTTTGATGATAAAAAAAGAGTTGTTGCTACTTTGAGTGATGGAGATATTCGCCGTTATATTCTTCAAGATAGAAAAGTAGATGCATATGTAGTAGATGCGATGAATAGACATTTTGATTTTTTAGATATAGATGATGACTTTAAAGTAGTAGCAGAAAAGTTTAAGAAGAGTAAAATCAAATTTTTACCAATATTAAAAGACAAATATTTAAAAAATATTTTAACTAAAAAAAATTTTCATAGTATGCTATTAGAAGATAATGATTTTGATTTAGAACAGAATTTTGACCAGTATAATCATAAAAGTTTAGAACATGAAATTTACAATAGGCCTTGGGGATTTTATAAAAGTACTTTTTATGCAGAGTTTTCACAGTCAAAAATTATTACAGTGTTCCCAAAAGAAGAGCTTAGTTTACAAGAACATAAACAAAGAGAAGAGCATTGGATAATCGTCAAAGGTGAAGGTTGTGTTATTCTTGGTGAATCAATTATAAATGTTTATGCAGGGAGTTATATTTATATTCCAAAAGGTGTTAAACATCAAATTATTAACAAAGATACTTCAAAAAATTTAATTTTTGCCGAAGTTCAGTTAGGGGACTATTTTGGAGAAGATGATATTATAAGGTATAGTGATAAATATGGGAGAGTGTAAATATGTTTAAGTTTGATTATAAAGAACCAAAAGTGATTGCAGAGATAGGATGTAATCATATGGGAGAGTTTGATTTGGCCATAGAGTTGATTGATTTAGCAAAACAAAGTGGTGCGAAATATGTCAAGTTCCAAAAACGTAACAATAAAGAACTTTTGACAAAAGAACAATATAACACTCCTCATCCTGTGCCTCAAAATTCATATGGTAAAACTTATGGAGAGCATAGAGAATATTTAGAATTTGATGTAGAACAACATGCAAAATTAAAAGAGTACTGTGACAGTATTGATATGATTTATTCTACTTCGGTTTGGGATGTGACAAGTGCTAGAGAAATGATAAGTTTTCATCCCCAATTTTTAAAAGTACCTTCAGCCTGTAATAATAATTTTGAGATGTTGAAAGTTCTTAGAGATGAGTTTTCTGGTCAGGTACAACTATCAATAGGGATGACAACGAAAGATGAAGTTGAAGAGATAGTGACTTTTTTTGAAAAGGAAAATCAAGCAAAAGAGAGGCTCTTAATTTATTCATGTACTTCAGGTTATCCTGTTCCTGCTGAGAATGTTGCACTTTTAGAAATAAATTGGCTTTATGAAAAATATGAAAAACGTGTGAATGAGATAGGCTTTTCAGGGCATCATTTAGGAATAGCGCTCGATGTTGCTGCTTATACACTTGGAGCAAGGTGGATTGAGAGACATTTTACTAAAGATAGAACTTTTAAAGGAACAGATCATGCCGCATCATTAGAACCTGATGGACTTCGAAAATTGGTACGGGATTTAAAAGCTGTTAATAAGGCATTACACTATAAAGAAAAAGATATATTAGATATAGAACAAGTTCAACGAGAGAAATTAAAAAATAGAAAGTAATTAGATGAATATAGCATTTATACCTGCTCGTTGCGGAAGCAAAGCGATACGTTTTAAAAATATTAAAGAATTTTGTGGAAAACCACTTATATATTGGAACCTTGAAGCTTTACAAAGTAGTGATATGATTGATGAAATTTATGTTGCTACTGATTGCTTAGAAATTGCAAATGTTGTAGAGAATTTTCAATTTTCAAAAGTACAAATATATCACAGAGATAAAAAAAATGCACAAGATGAATCTTCAACAGAGAATGTAATGTTGGAGTTTTTATCAAAAAGTGATTTTCAAAATAATGATTTATTTATGTTGGTTCAAGCAACATCACCAACAACACAAACAGAAGATTTTGAAGGGGGAATAAAAGAACTTATAGAGTCTAAAAAAGATTCCTTGCTAAGTGTTGTCCGTGAAAAACGTTTTTTTTGGCATGAAAACGGTACGCCTGTAAATTATGATTATAAAAATAGGCCAAGAAGACAAGATTTCAAAGGCTATTTACTTGAGAATGGTGCATTTTATATTAACAGAGTAGGTAATATTATAAAAGATAAAAATCGTTTGAGTGGAGAGATAGCTTTTTATGAAATGAAAGATTATACATCGATAGAGATAGATGAAAAGAGCGATTGGATAATAGCTGAAGAGTATATGCGTGAGCATATCCTATATAAACCTCTAAAAGATAAGAAGATAAAACTTTTTTTATCTGATGTTGATGGAACATTGACGGATGCCGGAATGTATTATGGAGAAGATGGTAGTGAGTTTAAAAAATTTAATACACACGATGGAAAAGGCTTTGAACTTCTTCGTAAAGCAGGTATAAAAACAGGTTTGATAACTAGCGAAGATACCAAAATAGTTCAAAATAGAGCTAAAAAGTTAAAAGTTGATTATTTGTATCAAGGGGTTACAAATAGAAGTAAGTTAGAAGTTGTTAAAGAGATATGTATTAAAGAGGGAACTACATTAAATGAAGTTGCTTATATTGGGGATGATATAAATTGTAAAGAACTTTTGGAAGCAGTGGGAGTAAAAGCTTGTCCAAAAAATGCTTTAAAAATGCTCAAAAATATTCCACATATTATAAAACTTTCAAAGAGAGGAGGAGAGGGCGCAGTAAGAGAGTTTATAGATATTATTTTAGATTTTGGGATTCCCCCTATCAAACGAACTGCTAAATGAGCAGGTAGAGTTTTGGAAAGAAGTCTCTTTGAATGATATTTGAATAAAACTCTCAATCAAAGACACAATTTTAGAAATTATTTGATGCTGATGATAGATTGTTAAATATTATTTAGATTGGCTTCATTTATATAATAACTATAGATAATATGATCTAAAATCATATGCATATCTTCAACAAGACCGTAGTCCCCGTTTGAGGTAGGTATATGAAAATTTATATTAGAAAGTTTTTTAAGTTTTCCTCCATCAAAACCAGTTAGACCAATGATTTTAGTATTTTGTTTTTTTGCATATTGTACGGCTTTTATAATGTTTTTAGAATTACCACTACATGATATAGCTATTAAGAGATCATTTTTTGAGATTTTGTTTTTAAGTTGCATATAAAAGATATTTTTATAACCTATATCATTTGCAATAGCACTACATACTGGGGTATTGTCACTTAGACTTTGAATTTTAAATGTTTTTATTTTTCTTCTTTTTAAACCTATTCCCAAATCATTTACCATATGGGAAGCGGTAGCTGCACTTCCCCCATTACCGATAATATAGATAGTTCCTTTTGTTTGTTCAAAAGTTTCAATAATTTTTTCTATACTATCGGCATCAATACTTTGTAATAAACCTATAAGTTCATTTGTATACTTATGAATAAATTTTTTCATTTTAACTGCTTTATAAGTGTTTGATAGATAATATTAACATAATTTATTAAAAGGTAGTTTAATTTATGGCGTATGAAGATACTTATTTCTTTAGTTCTCAAGAAGCCTTACTTGTGGCGAGTCAGAAGAATAAGCAAGATAAATATAATTTACAAATTTGTTATTATAATGGTGAAAAAATTAAAAGTGATTTAGTAAATTTAGTACATGCTCCTATTGAAAATCTTGTAGAAAATCTAGCACTTGGTATTTATAGATTGCCAACAAGTCTTAACTTTAGTGGATTGGATATTTCCAATGAGCTACGAGAAATGATAATTGAAAACTTTAAGCTCTCTTTAGAGCAAGCAAGAGAAGCGAGGAATAAGCTTAATGTATACTATTTGGAATTTTTACGGGAAGTCAAACTAGATTTTTCAGAACCTTTGCGTTTCTATATGCAGGCTTCTGCATATACTCAAGTGATGCAACATATCTTAAAAAATATTGCAGAAGTATTGAAAGATATGGGATATGATGTTATGTTCCATTTAAATTATGGAGTAGAAGATAAAGCTTGTCTAAAATTACTAAAAGAGTTTAATCCTCATGTATTAATTAATATAAATCATATAAATAATACTGTTATAGGGAAAGATGTTTTTAATTTTATTTGGTTCCAAGATTCAATGCCAATTGTAACGAATAGTGAGCCACTTAATCTTCGGAAAAGAGATTTTTTATTTGCTCTACTGCCTGGCATACAAAAGTTGTTAGAGAAGAAAGCAAAACATTGTGAAATACAAAATTTTTGTATTAATACTAAAATTTATAAACAACGAAAAAATATACGTAGAAAAAAGAAAATAGTATTTATAGGTGGATCATATCTGGAAAACTATATGCCATATAATTCAGCAAGTAACCAGAGTGATATATCAGAATTATTGAGTGATAATACTCAAAAGTTATTTAAAGAAATTCAAGAATTTTATTATAGTGATGGTATATTTGATTTGAAAGTAAGAGATGTTTTATCTAGACAGTATAATGTATCTATTCACGCCATAAATGCTTATTTTATACCACTACTTATTAGAGATTATACGGTTATTGCTTTATGTAATCAAGCATCTAAAATAGATTATGAGATTGAAATATATGGATGGGGTTGGGAAAAATATCAAGAATTAAAACCTTACTATAAAGGTGTATTAAACTATGGTGAAGAAATATCAGAAGTTTATAATAGTGCGACTTATGCAATAGTGGCACATCCAGATTATATAATTCAGCAGAGAACTCTTGAAGCCGCTGCAAGCGGCTGTATACCACTTGTCTATGATTGTAGATACTCCGAAAATGTGGAACTTCCTTATTATGAAGAATCTCTTGTTTATTTTCAAAATTTAAAAGAGTTAAATTCAATTTTGACCGCTGAACCATATGTTAAAAATTTAAGATTAGTAGTTAATGATCATAGTTATGAAGAATTTATTAGAAAATTATTAGCAATAATTGCAGAAAAAGAAAGTAGTATATTTTGAAAAAAATAGTATTTATTCCTCCTAATGGAAGTTTTAAAAAACAAGATTTTTCAATATTACGGATTTCCAAATATCTTTTTTCCATGAATCAATATGAACTGATAGTTATTTATATTGATGAAATATCTAGTGAATGTAAAAAGTACTTTCATAAACTTATTCAGGTGAACTCTAAACAAGAGATAATAAATAAATTAAATTCTTACAATTATGATTACATATTTCATCGTTCATGGATGCACTCTTATAGTTTTGCGGCTGAGTTAGCTAAACGGTTTGATAAAGTTATAGTCTATATTAAAGATTGGGAATTTGCTAAAAAAGATGTTTATAGGTATCTTTTTGGTAATAGTCAAGATTTTGATGCTATAGAGCTTATCTTTAAAAAAGCGTATAAAGTACTTTCACATTTTAGTCAAGAACAGATAGACATATGGGAACAAACATATAAAATTGATGTGAATAAGTTTATTTTTTTTCCAGATTATTGTGATGAAGATAAGTTTATATATAAAAAAATAGTGACATATAAACCAGAACTTATTTTTGCAGGAAATATATCTCCTACATCATATTCAGAAGATTATTTTCCAGGTAAAGCACATCTTCGAGCTATTAGAAAAGTAACGAAGCAAGGAATCAATATAACATTTTATATTCCTCCTATGGTGTATGATATTGCTTTTGGAACTCATTTAGATTTATATCGTGATTTGGCTTTTGAAAATAGATTTAATAGGAATTTTTTTATAATAAAAGGTGGAAATTTAGATACTTCGATAATCAAAGGAATGGGATTTGGTTTTTTTGAACTTGAATCAAGCTGTTTAAACGATAATGTTATAAAATATGCAGTAGTGAGTAAGTTCGCATTTTATTTGGAAGCTCAAATTCCAATGTTAGTAAATAAAAGATTTCAAGCAATTTCTAAGATTATAAAAAAATATAATTTGGGTATTGTTTTTGAGAATGATGACCTTAATACATTAAAAGAAATATTAGAAAAAGTTTCACAGTCTGATTATGAGCGATATTTAGAAAATATCAAAAAATTTAGAAAATATTTTACATATAATGAAAACCTTTTGAATAAGGTGTTCCTATGAATGTTTTGCTAGTTGCTCCAACTTTTACCGAAGAAGTAAATACAATGTATTTTCCAATAGGGATGTCATACCTTGCATCATATATAAAAGCTAAAGGCCATAGTGTAGACGCATTAAATATGAATAATTATGGACTAAAACATGGCCTTGAAATACTTAAAGAAAAATTGAAAAATAATAACTATGATATTATAGGCATTGGTGCCATTATAATAGCTTTTGAGCGGATAGAAAAACTTGTAGAATTTGTAAAAAAATATTCAGATGCAAAAATAGTACTCGGTGGTGGTGTTACTTCTTGCGAAACTGATATCGGTATCAAAACAATTAAACCAGATTATATGGTTGTAGGAGAGGGTGAAAGAATCTTCCATGAATTGTTAGAGTATATAGGAAATAATGATAAAGCCTTACCAAAAGGTGTATGGGTATATGAAAATGGCGATATAGTGTATGCCAGCAGTGAGAGTTATACAATAGAAGATTTAGATTCTTTACCATTCCCAGATTATGAGCTTTTAGGAATAAAAAAATTTCTTAAAATTCAAACTGATGCAAAATATGAACATCATGCAGTTGATTTAAAAAAGAGTAGAAGTTTACCAATATCTGCAAGTAGATCATGTCCATTTAAATGTACATTTTGTCATCATGCTGGGATGGCATCTTATAGAAAACATTCTGTTGAATATGTAATGCAATTTATAAAGGAGATGATGTCAGAATATGATATATCTTTTATATCTATATATGACGAATTATTTTCTTTAAATAAACAAAGAGTCCTTGACTTTTGTAAAGAATTAGAAAAATTAAAGATTAATTTTAATTGTCAGCTGCGTGTAGATCAAATAGATGATGAGATGTTGTCAGCTATGAAAAAAGCTGGATGTTTAGAAATATCTTTTGGTATAGAGAGTGGAAGTCAGGAAGTTATAGACAGTATGCGAAAAAAAACAAAAGTTGAACAGATTAAAAATGCACTTGCTCTTACTAAAAAACATAAAATAGGGATTCAAGGAAATTTTTTGTTTGGAGACCCTGCCGAGACAGAAGAGACTTTACAAGAGAGTATAAAATTTCAAGAGCAAAATGCACTTTTTTTTCAAGATTGGTCAATGGTCATACCTTATCCCGGAACGGATTTACATAATTTAGCTATCTCGAGAGGTATGATTAAAGATAAAGATAGAGTTGATTTCATAAGAAATGTAGCTGAGACATCAAGATATTTATGGAATTCACCAATTAATCTAACAAATTTTTCCGATAAAAGATATATGGAGATTTATGCATATATAAGAGAATTAAATGATATAAATCATAGAAAAGTTCTTACTAAGATAAATTTTTCTAAGAGAATAGATAATTATCAATCATATCTTGATGTTACATGTCCGAATTGTAAGCATAGGTATGAGTTTTTAAAATTTCCATTACCATTGAATGATAAAATAAAGATTAATAAAGATAGGGAGTCTTATTATGGCTTTTTAGGTGTAAATCTTGTTTGTCCAGAATGTAGAAGTAAGCATCATATTATTCCTAAGTATTTTCCTCATATAAAACCGTTATTTGATAGCTTTGAAAAAGTATTTAAAAAATTTATTATAAGTTCCAAGAATGGCGTGGTTGTAATGCCAGCGGTAGATAGATATTTTTTTGCTATAAAAGAGGATACGAAATTATTTGATATTGAAGTAGATGCTGTTTTGGATAGTAGAATATATAGACTTGAAGATAGCTTTTTAAATAAAACAACAGAATTATTAAATAAAAAAAATATAAAAAAATATCAGGATAAGAATTTTATTATATACCCATGGGTTGAGTATCAGAGTGCTTATAGTTTATTAATTGAAAATGGTATAAAAAGTGAAAATATTTTAAGTTGGAATATGTTTGATGGGTAAAAAAATATTATTTTATTTCGCGAGTAATTCTGTATGGTATAAAGAGTTATATAAATCTGTTAAAAAAGGTTTTGAAGAAGCTGGTTGTGAAGTTATAGGACAAGATACACTTTTAGAGCCAGAAGAGTTAATAAAACAGATAGATA
>Ga0256828_1002312_pt1 | contig 11409 bp, 8 predicted proteins | sample CV88metaG_FD_185993 | JGI IMG/M metagenome (GOLD analysis project Ga0256828, IMG submission 185993) | Hydrothermal vent microbial communities from East Pacific Rise, Pacific Ocean - CV88 | ecosystem: Environmental > Aquatic > Marine > Hydrothermal vents | place: Pacific Ocean: East Pacific Rise... | reverse complement strand
AAAAGAACATAAGACTTTCTTAAAAAAATATAAGATAATTAGGATAAAATTTGATATTATAAAATAAAAGAAAATGATTATGAAAAAACAGTTTTATCTCTTTTTTTTTCTGTTGATACTTTCAGGAGAACTTGTAGCAAAAAATATTGATAATAACAGTAGTTTAGAAACATATGTAGATGTGAATGGTTTGGTGCGCTACTTTACAATGGTACGTAAATATGAAGAGTACCCGATAGATACTTCTCCTAGACTATATCAGACAAAAAGAGCATCAAATGCACTTGGACTGCACCTCTCCCTTTTGACAAAACCACTTTATCATTGGAGTTTAGGTGCTACATTATATACATCACAACCTATTTTACATAATCCAGAAGATGAGGGTGGATTACAATTACTTAAAAATGATCAGAGTGGTTTTACTGTTTTAGGAGAAGCATTTATACAGTACCAAGATAAATATAATCTGTTTAAAATAGGAAGACAAAAACTCTCTGATTATCGATTCTTGGCAGATTGTGATGTTCGTATGGCTCCCAATACTTATGAAGCAGCAATCATTGAAAACAGAAAATTGCAAGACATTACTTTACGTGCAGCAGTAGTCTCTGGTGTAAAAAAAGTTGCATCTACAGAATATATTGATTTTGTTAATGCTTCAAAAAATCTATTTCGGGAAATTTCCATTAAAAGAAACCCATTGCGTGGAGATTATGATCCTAATAACTATGCTCATGGAAATTATATTGGTCCTCGCAAGAATCTCTATTTAGCTTCAATTGTTTATAAAAAAAAGAACTTTTCATACGAAGTATGGAATTATTTAGTTCCAGATTTTGTAAACTTTTTTTATACAACTGCAACTTATCAGTTTGAATATGGTCTTTTTAAAAACTCTATGAGTTTTCAATATATTCATCAGGATGATATAGGGAAACATGTTGCGGGTAACATTAATACTTATGAGTATGGATTTCATTTGCAAAGTAGTTATGAAAATTTTCAACTTATTTATGCTTTTAATAAAGTAAGATATAATGAAAATTCTTTAGATGGTGGTACGATTATAGATATGTGGGGAAATGATATTCTTTATGGAGGTCTTTTTGAAAATGGTGCTGATCAGGCGGGAACTGTAGCAAACAGTATTGTACTTAGTTATAAAATAGAGCCAGTTACTGTTGCTATTTGTGCAGGTAATTATAATTTGCCAAATAGTATGAATGATCTTTTTGCTGAACAAGATAATAATGAATATGATCTATACATCAAATATGCTCCACGATGGAATAAAAATCTTACTATAAGAACAGAGATGATTTATGTAGATTTTGATACATCATATAATTTCAAAATGTATGAAGAGATTCATGGTTATGATACTCTTCATAGTTACGATAATATTTTAGATATGCGACTTATTGTCAATTATAGATTTTGATCTTTTACTCCACATAAAGGTATCTTTTGATTTTCTTAGTTGGAGTTTTTACAAAAGGTTCAATTTGCTCTACAAATTTTGTAATTTTTGAAAATGATGCGAGTTTTTTATTTGTATTTATACGCATATCTTCTAAGAGATTATCAATTTTTGCTTTTACTTCACTCTCTGGTGTATTGTCAGCTTTAAAAAGTTTATCTATGAGTTCATAATCTAAATGGATACGTGCGATAAGTTTACCATCAGTCTGAAGTACTAAAGAATCAACTACCGTTTCATGTTCATTAATGATGGACTCAATCTGTTCTGGATAGATATTTTCCCCAGATGGTCCTAAAATCATATTTTTACTGCGTCCACTGATAAAGAGATAACCATCCTCATCAATATAACCTAGATCACCTGTTTTAAACCACTCTCCGTCTATCACATCTTTTGTCTGTTCTTCATCTTTATAATAACCTAACATAACACTTGGTGATTTAACATAGATTTCACCTTCACCATTATCCTCACGTGGATCATTTATTTTTAGCTCTACTCCAACCATAGCAAGACCCGTTGAACCAAGTTTTACAGGCATGCCAATACGTGTCCCTGCAATAAGTGGTGATGTTTCTGTTAAACCATACCCAATGATATAAGGAAATTCTGCTTCTTTTAAAAATTCTTCTACATAATGGGCAAGTGGTGCACCACCTATACCAAAAAAACGAAGTCTTCCACCAAAAGTTTCAATAAGCTTTTTCCCAGCAATTTTATTTAATCTTTTGCGTATAAAAGCAATATTATAAAGAAAACGCATCAGTGGTGAACTTGTAAATTTTGGTAAAATCTTGTTTTTATATATTTTTTCAATAATAAGTGGCACAGAGAGCATCATAGTTGGTTTTACAGTTGAAAATGCTTTTATAAGTACATTTGGTGTTGGTGTTTTATCTATATATACAATGTTACTACCATGGAGAATTGGAACAATCATACCAACTGTACACTCTAAAGTGTGCGCAAGGGGTAAAATAGAAAGAAATGTGTCTTCTGGTACAATAGTAATGTTTTTATAGGCACTCATGGCATTGGTAACAAGATTTTTATGTGAAAGCATTACTCCTTTAGAATGGCCTGTAGTTCCTGAAGTATATAGTAGTGCTGCCATATCATCCTCATTAGGCTTTGGTAAATCTTTGGTTGAGAACTTTTCTGTAATTGTTTGATGAAATTTTGAAATATAACCATGATTGGTCAGTTCATCAATAAGTGTGAGATCATCTAGTTTTATAACAAATTTGATGTTAGAATCTTCAAGCTCTTCAATCGTTTGAAGATGTTTATTTGAGACAAATATGGCTTTTGCTTCAGAGTGACGGATAATATGTTGCACATCTGAAGGATTGAAGTCTGGAAGTATTGGAACAATTACTCCTCCAAAATATGTAACACTAAAATAAGCTACAGCCCAGTTTGGCATATTCTCACTTAAAAGGGCTACTTTATCACCTTTTTTGATGCCGTTGTTTTTCAATACTTTGATCATTTGTATAACATTTTCATAAAGTTCGTTATAACTCATTGCCACTTGATCTACTTTGGAAAGGACATCATTTTCACTATAAAGTTCCACAGAACGGTTAAGTATCGCAGGTAGTGTAAAATTTTCTAAATTTTCATAAGGATATTGCATAATTCTTCTTTCCAATAATTTATAGAGATATTTTATAGTGTAATACCTAAATAGTTTATTAGTATTATTTTTAAATTGTGTACAGAAAGTACACAGAATGAAAAATAATACCAAATATTATCAATATATAAGCTTTATAATCTAAATAGCGATACAATGAGATACATTATATTTTGGAGTTTTTTGTATGAATTTACATAAGATTATCTCAGGACTGTTTTTTACATTGGCAATGACACTTAATTTCGGTTTTTTTTATGGAGATCCGACGCAGTTAATTGAACACAGTGCATATGAATTATTTGCAGCTATTGTTGTGAACTTAATTGCAACAGTTTTGAAACTTGGTGACAGAACACAACTTGGAGCTGTATTGCTCGCAACCAGCATTGTTGCAGATATTCAGCTTATTGCTTCTGCTACAGTATGGGCCTTTGCTGAATATGTTATGGAAGGTGCTATTGGTTTGGAAGCAGCAACTGCAATTGTTTCACTCTCAGGTGGAGCACTTTTAGCTAATGCTGTCTCTGTGATTTTATTTGTTGGTGATACAATCAAATCAAAAAGATAGATTGATATTATGAATGAACAGATAGTCTGGATAGTTCTTAAGCGTCTGCGAACTCCTTTTTTAGTTATTATTGTAACTTTTGCCATTTCAATTCTTGGACTGGTACTTATTCCTGGTATGGATGAGCAGGGGCAGCCTTATCAGATGACTTTTTTTGATGCTTTTTATTTTGTAACTTATATGGCAAGTACCATTGGCTTTGGTGAGGCACCATATACTTTTACATATGAACAGAGAATGTGGGTAAGTTTTACAATCTATTTTACTGTCGTTGGTTGGTTTTATGGAATCGGTGCGATTGTTGCATTGATTCAAGATGAAGGTCTTAGACGTGCACTAAATTTAAATATTTTTAGAAAACAGGTGGAAAATCTTCATGATCCTTTTTATATTATACTCGGTTATAATGCTGTTACAAAGACGATTATAAATAAGATTAATGGTGTTGATTATAGAGTTGTTGTTCTTGATAAAAGTCAACAAAAAATAGAAGAACTCATATTAGAAAACTTTTATCCACATGTGCCTGCATCTGTTGGTGATGCAACTAATCAGCAGATGCTTAAAATGGCAGGAATTCATCAAAAAAATTGTAAAGGAATAATCTCTTTATTTGAAGATGATATGGTCAATGCAAACATTGCAACACTTTGTATGCTTTTAAATAAAAAGATAGATATTATTATAAAAGCGACTTCACCGGCACAAGTTTCACACTTTAAGAATATGGGATTAGAACATGTTCAAAATCCTTTTGATATTATCTCCAAACGTATCTATTTTGGACTTACTTCACCACATATCTGGCTTTTGGAGATGTGGATGTATGGGCATATTTTAAAGCTTAAAAATAGAGATAAGTTCCCAAAAGGGCGTTATATCATTTATGGTAGTGGGCGTATGGGCAAGGCTGTCGCTGAAGGTTTAAAAAAAGCCAATGTAGAATATGAACTTAAAAGTTTTGATTCAAAAAAATATATAAAAGAAAAAGATACTGCAATTTTTGGTGATGAAGAAGATATGCAAAGTCTTATCAAGTCTGGAGTGAAAGAGAGTGCCTGTATTATTGCTGCTACAAAAAATGATATTCTAAACCTTACAATACTAAACAGTGCAAAACAGTTAAATCCGAATATATTTACTATGGCGCGTGAGAATTCTCTTGATGATCTAAATATTTTTCAAGCTGCCAAGATCAATAAAATCTATGTTGTTGAGAAGATTTTGGCGGATGCTACGTACAATTTTATTTCACGTCCTTTGGTTGACCTTTTTATTCGAGAAGCAAGAAAACAGACAGAAGAATGGGCAGAAATTATTGTAAATGTTCTAAATAATATTACAGGAATGAATCCAAAATACTTTGAGACACAGTTTACGGATGAGAATGCATATGCCCTTTGCTTGGAACTTGAAAAAGGTGAAAAAGTAACACTTGCAAATTTAAGACGTTCACGTGAAAACAAAGAGGAAATGCTTCAAATCGTATTTTTACTTTTAAAGCGAGGAAATGAGGTTTATCTGATGCCTGATTCTCAAATGAATCTGCAAATTGGTGATGAACTTTTAAGTGTTGCTGATGAAGATGTTTATGAAGACTTTGAGTATATTATCAATAATATTTATGAACTCAATTATGTACTTGACAGGGATGAGACAAATAATTTAACATATTTTAAAAAATGGAAAGAAGATGGAAAAAACAACGACACATAAAATACTCTCTTTTGCCTATTTTTTAGAGAGTTCAAAGCGATATAACAGTGTTAAAACATTTTTTTATAATCTACTTGAAAATGATGAGTACCCATATAAAAAATATTTTGATATGTTTATGATATTTGTCATTTTGAGTAGTGTGACACTGCTTGTAATGGATGTCAAACAACATATACCAACGTGGCTAGATGACTTTGACCTCTATTTTGTAACAACAATTTTTATCTTAGAGTATCTATTGAGAATGTGGGTATTTAGTGATATTCATAAAATTATTATTGATATATATGAGGAGAGTGAGTATTTTGATAAAGAGGTGAATCTTGCTATCTTAATGGGTGCTATTGTAAAAGATAAATGGAAGTATATATCTTCTATAGCGGCAATAATTGATTTTATTGCTATTCTTCCGAGTTACAGAGGTTTGAGAGTATTACGTGTTTTTGTACTTTTTCGTGCCTTTAAAATGTTACGCTATACTAAGAGTTTGACCGGTTTTTTATATGTCCTGAAAAATAAAAAATTTGAGTTGATGACACTCCTTACACTTTCGACATTTTTTATCTTTATTGCTGGAATTATGCTCTATGTTTTTGAGGGAGATAATGATAATCCAAATATTCATAATCTTTTTGATGCTTTTTACTGGGCACTTATAACTATTTCTACTGTTGGGTATGGAGACATTTCTCCAGTAACTCCTGAGGGCAGGGTTGTAACCATGCTTATTATAATCACTGGTATTGGATTGATATCTTTTGTTACTTCTATTATTGTTTCTTCATTTAATGAACGCTTGGGTGTGCTGCGTGAGGATAGAGTTATTCAGGCTGTCGGTAAAAAGAAAAAGCTTACAGTTGTTTGTGGATATGGACTTCTTGGTCGTTTAGTAGTTCGAGGACTTCAAAAAGAAGGTGTTGAGTTCATTGTTGTGGATAAAAGTGAGGAGATGGCTGCAATGGCTTATAATGATGGACATCATGCTATCTGTGCAGATGCTTCAAAGGAAGAGGTATTTAAAAAACTAGACCTCAATAAACGAGTATCGCATGTATTGTGTCTAACCTCTGATGATATTCAGAATGCCTTCATTGCTGTTAATGTGAAAAGTTTAAATGAAAATGTAGATGTTTCAGCACGTTGTAGTGATCATGAAATAGCAAAAAAGATGGAGTTTGCTCATGTTGATCATATTATTATGCCCGAAGAGGTAGCTGGCATGATGGGTGCAGTATATGCAGGTGAACCAGTTGCTTTTGAAGTACTTCTTTCTATTATAGAAGAGAAGGAAAAAACCCAAATAAATGAGATCACTATAACAGAAGAGAGTTTTTTAGATAATGTAGAGCTTGGCGAAGTCAATTTTGAAAAGATGCGTCTTATTTTATTGGGTGTATTTAAACAATGTGAAGGATCAAAACTTGAAGAGTTCATTTTTAATCCTGGAAATGATTTTATACTTAATGCTGGTGATAAATTAGTCTGTATTGGTTACTCAACAGCAATAGCAAATCTAAAAAGGAAAATGTAAAAGATGAAATCATTACAAAATATTGTACTTTTTGGTTATGGAACTTTTGGTCGGCAACTTTACAAAAATCTTTCTGCAATTGGGTATCAAATACGTGTTATTACCGGTTTAGATGATTATGTTGAGGTAGATAATGATAGTGAAGTTGATATCACACGTATAAATATAAAACGAAATGATGATATTTTTTCTCTAAATATTGATTCTTGTGAGACAATTTTTTACTGTGCAATGAACCAAACAGCGACAAATCTTTTTTTAGTATTGACACTGAAATCTCTTTATCCTAATTCTGATGTGGTTGCCATTAGTAATTCAAATGAAACTACACGAAAATTAAAATATGCCGGAGCTTCAAGTGTAATAGATCTCTATGAAGCAACCTCACGCAGAATAGTAAATGTTTTAACAAAACCTGCTGTATCTAAGGCTCTTGATGAGATAGTCTATAATGAAAATGATCTACAAATGCTAGAGATTGAATTACCACGAAATACTTTTTTAGAGGGTAAGTATGTTAATGATGTTGATTTTAGAAAGATGGGACTTATACTTATTGCCATTATAGATCAAGAACTTGGATATGATCTGGTCTTTACGGATCATAGAATAAATCATAAGTTAGACAGTGGAGATATATTGGTCATTGTTGCAAGAAAAGATGATATTGTCCGTTTTAAAGATAAACTTGTTCTGTCTTTGGAACAAGAGGAGATTGAGGAATGAAGGTTACCAATGTTCAATATTTCAGTATTGGTGATTTAGAAAAGAACTTAGATATATCCGAATTAGATAGTTCTAAAACTCTCATTCAGGTCTTTAGTGGATTTGTTGAAGAAATTGAAGTCAAGCGCATACAGTCGATTCTTCAAAATAAGAATCGTGAGGTAGTGTTCATTGGTTCTACGACAGCCGGTGAGATATATGAAGGTAATGTATATGAAAAAAGTATAAATGTCTCTATTATAGAATTTAGCGAAACAACAATCAAACAGGATTATTTTATTAATGAAGATGATTACTCTTTGGGCATACAAATAGCGACATCACTTTTTACCCATAATACGAAGGCAATAATACTCTTTATAGATGCATTAAGAACGAATGGAAATGATGTTATTGATGGTATAAGTTCAGTAGATAGTACTATACCACTTGCCGGTGGTTTAGCAGGAGATAACGGATATCTGAAAAATACATATATCTTTGATAAAAATGGAGTATATTCAAAAGGTAGTGTGGCTGTTTCTTTGAATAGTGATACATTAAATGTATTTACAGAATATCAATTAAACTGGCAAGCTATTGGTAAAACTATGACTGTCACAAAGGCTGAAAAAAATAGACTTTATGAGATAGATGGTATAAGTGCCAGTGAAATATATAGAAAATATTTAGGAAATAGAATTGGTGATAATCTACCTTTTGCAGCAACTGAATTTCCTCTTTTAAAGCTTGAAAATGATGATCTTGAGATATGTCGTACATTTACACATCAATTTGAAGATGGCTCTTTATTGAGTATCGGGAATTTAGAAGTTGGAGACAAAGTTCGTTTGGCATTTGGAAATGTAGATTTGATCTTAAACAATACAAAAGATAAAATAAAACAATATTACTCTTCGCAACCTGATGTAATTCTAATTTACAGTTGTGCTGCAAGAAAAGCTTTTTTACAATCAGAAATTGCTTTTGAATTAAGACCTTTGAATAAAATTGCACCAAATATTGGATTCTTTACTTATGGAGAGATCTATCATCATGGTAATTATAATGCTCTTTTAAATATTTCATTAACGATACTGGCATTAAGTGAAGGAAATGATAAAATTATAGATCCAGTTCCAAAACAAGAAGATGAAGTAAGTGAAAAGAATTTTATTGCCAATAAACACTATTTGGCACTTGATGCTTTAACAACTCTTTCTAATACGGTGATTTCAGAACTCGAAGAAGCAAAAAAACAGTTAAAAGAACAAGCTAACAGAGACTACTTAACAGGTTTATACAATAGAAGATATTTCAATGAAATTGCTCAAGATCTGATATATATCTCCAAAAGAGAGAAAAAGCCTTTTTCTGTTGTTATGTTGGATATTGACAGATTTAAAAATGTCAATGATACTTATGGTCACAGTGTTGGTGATGATGTTATTAAAACACTCTCCAATACAATTATAGAGACAGTAAGGGAGAGTGATGTAGTATCAAGATATGGAGGAGAAGAGTTTACATTACTTTTACCATTCACAGATAAAGAGGGTGCCTTTAATATAGCCGAACGTATACGTATGAATGTAGAGAATAAAAAAATTATTACGTATGATGGTAAGATAATACAATTTACGGTCAGTCTAGGAGTTGATTGTGTGCAAATATCGGATACAACTATAGAACAGGCTTTAAATAGAGCAGATAGTGCACTCTATATTGCAAAAGAGAGTGGCAGAAATAGAGTTGTGGTAAATTAGAAGTTACCGTTTTAAAAATTTAAAAGGTCTTAAAGTATAATGAGCAGACGATACAAAAGTAAACAGCCAAAACGCAATACCGTAACATTTAGTGAAAAAGATTTTCTTCCTACTACCCGAGCAGAGATGGATGCCCGTGGATGGGACTACTGCGACATCATTTTAGTGAGTGGTGATGCCTATATTGATTCGCCATTTATCGGTGTCTCTATGGTAGGGCGTATGCTTGAGCGAATGGGTTATAAGGTCGGTATGATAGGACAGCCCGATATTGACTCACCTGATGATATTATGCGTCTTGGAGAGCCACGTCTCTACTGGGGTGTGAGTGGTGGAAGTGTAGATAGTATGGTAAGTAACTATACGGCTACAAAGAAGTTTCGTAACTCAGATGACTATACACCAGGCGGAGTAAATAACAAACGCCCTGACCGTGCCGTACTTGTCTATACAAACCTCATCCGCCGCTACTTTAAAAATACCGTACCTATCGTTCTAGGTGGTATTGAGGCCTCTTTGCGTCGTGTAACTCACTATGACTACTGGCAAAACAAACTCAAAAAACCGATACTGTTTGACTCTAAAGCAGATGTAATGATATACGGTATGGGTGAGATTGCGCTCGAGCAGCTTACACGTGCCATAGATGAAAAACGTGACTATAGGGACATTCGTGGAATCTGTTATATCTCTAAAGAGCCAAACTATGAGTATATTCAGCTCCCTTCTCATCAGGAGTGTTTGGATGACAAAGAGAAGTACATAGACCTCTTTGATGCTTTTTATGACAACAATGACCCAATAACGGCAAATGGGCTCTGTCAGCCGGTAGATTCTCGTTACCTCATTCAAAATCCTCCCTGTGACTATTTGAACGAAGATGAGATGGATGCAAACTCCAAGCTCCCTTTTACACGTGAGCTGCACCCCTACTATGCAAAAGATGGCAAAGTGAAGTGTCTGGAGACCATTAAGTTCTCCATTATGACACACCACGGATGTTGGGGAGAGTGTAACTTCTGTGCTATTGGAGTGCATCAAGGGCGTACGATTAGAACGCGTTCAGAAGATAACATTGTAGAAGAAGCAAAAGAGTTTAACAAGTATAAAGACTATAAAGGTATTATCAGCGATGTTGGTGGACCTACGGCAAATATGTACGGTTATGAGTGTGACAAGAAGCTTAAAAAAGGTACCTGTGACCATATGCGTTGTGTCGATGCAGATAGACTTTGTAAAGTGATGCATGTTAATCATGACCGAAACATTAAACTGCTTCGACGTGTACGTGAGGTAGAAGGCGTTCGTAAAGCCTTTGTAGCCAGTGGTGTAAGGTATGATCTTATAAACTCTGATAAAGAACATGGTTACTCTTATCTTAAAGAGATGGTAAAACATCATATCTCAGGGCAGATGAAAGTAGCACCTGAACATACACAGCAACATATTTTAGATCTGATGGGAAAACCAGGAAAAGAGGAACTTGTCAAGTTTAAAAAGCTCTATGACAAAATGAACAAAGAAGAGGGTAAAAATCAATTCTTAACATATTATCTTATTGCAGCGCATCCTGGTTGTAAAGAGGCTGATATGAAAGAGCTTAAGCGTTTTACAACAGATGAGCTGAAGATGAACCCTGAACAAGCGCAAGTCTTTATTCCCACCCCTGGAACTTATTCGGCTGTTATGTATTACACAGAGATAGATCCTAAAACACGCAAGAAAATCTTTGTAGAAAAAGATACACGAAGAAAAGAGAAACAAAAACAGATAGTCGTCAAAAAAGATTGTTTTAAATCTGGATTTGCTTCTTAATCTTTTACAATCGAAGTAGCTGTTACAAAGATATAATCTTTTCCTGTAATAGTTACACGAAACTTCTTTTGTTGGAGATATTTTTTTGCAAAATTGACATCTTTGTAAAGGTTTGACATCTCACTAAATGGGTAGTTCTTCATTTTTGCTCCATATATCATCTCTCCATCTCTCCAG
>Ga0256828_1002311_pt1 | contig 11420 bp, 3 predicted proteins | sample CV88metaG_FD_185993 | JGI IMG/M metagenome (GOLD analysis project Ga0256828, IMG submission 185993) | Hydrothermal vent microbial communities from East Pacific Rise, Pacific Ocean - CV88 | ecosystem: Environmental > Aquatic > Marine > Hydrothermal vents | place: Pacific Ocean: East Pacific Rise... | reverse complement strand
ACACAAGAGTGGTGGAAACTCTGGTGATTTTAACAGATAAAAGGAAAAAAGATGAAAATACTTGATGGAAATACTCCAGAAAAACCGGAAATCAACTACCCTACAGATTGGGGATTTAAAATTATTGGTAGGGACAAAGATGCCTTGGAAAAATGTATTAAAGAGATTATGAAAATAGAGGGAGATAAAAAACATCTCTGCTCAATAGGAAATCAATCCAAAACAGGAAAATTCACCACCTACAATGCCTCTTGCACTGTAGAAAGTGAAGAAGAAAGAAACCGTATCTTCAAATATTTTGAAGACCATGATGATGTGGATATGGTGATTTAAGTCACCTGTTGTAACTAATTGACTACGGTGTACACACCATAGTCATATCATTAGCACTATTAACCGTGCCTGTATAGATATCCCAACCTGTCAGACAGAAGTCTAAGGTCTCATCTGCTTTTACATCATATTGTGTAGCATCATCGATGATGAGTTTCTGTCCATCAACTCCTAGTGCATTAGAAAGTCCATGTATATCTGTTAGGTCTGTGTTATTTTGTATACTGAGTGAACCTGTCACACTTTTAAGGCGTATAAGTTCCTCTACTGTCGTGATATTAGAATCTTCTACTGCAAAGTTACCATTCACTTCTAAGAGTCCTGCAAAGCCACTCATCTCTGCATCCTGAAGTGCTGTACAGTTGATATTTCCATTGTATGTACCTGTAGATTCTACAAAGTTGCTATAAAAAGTAAGTGAGTCTATGTTACATCGTTTACCTAGTACATCTCTTAGTCTGTCTGCATCACTTGCTACATACGTATATCCATCACACAGTGTACGCATATCATCTGCAATGTTTCCTGTCATATCATACAAGTCCCATCTACTCACACACAAACTTCCAGCACTGTCAGCTTTAACTGCATACCCTGTGTTATCTATGTAGATTTTTTTACCATCTACTCCTATTAAGTTAGTAAGTCCTGAAATATCCTCTAAGTTAGTGTTATGGTAGATTTTTACTATCCCTTGAACGGTAGTCAAAGAAGCCAAACCATCTAGATTGAACATTTGATTGTACGAGATATTGAAGAGACCATTTACTGTGGTTAAAGAGCTGAGCCCACTGATATCTGTAATCTTGTTGTTATAGAGGTAAAAATACCCTCCAATACTACTAAGATTAGAAAGTCCATCTAAGTTAGTCAAGTTATTATCGTTAATAGAGAAACTTCCTTGTATCTCATTGAGTATCGTAAACTTCAACAAGTCATCATCTGTGAGTTCTTGGTAGGCACAGTCTAGGCTTGTGTCATACACGCCTGTAGCTTCATCAAAGTGTGCTGCAAACTGTGTATAAGAGACTGAACATTTGAGCTCCATAACAGATCTAAGCTGTTCTGCTTGAGTCAATGCAAATCCTGCACTACATACCAATGTCATATTATCATCTATATCACCATTAATGTCTTTTAAGTCCCATGTAGCTGAACAGAATTTTAAACTGCTGTTGGCTTTAGTAGTGTATTGGTTTGGAGTAATATAAAGTACTTTACCATCACTACCTACAATATTACTTACACCAGAAATGTCTATTAAGTTTGGATTATTATAAAGTGCTACATAACCACCTACATTTGTGAGTTTTATAAGGCTATCTAGGTTGCTAATTTGATTACCTCCTACATGGAAATGTCCACTAATAGAACTCAGGCTTACAAGTCCATCTATATTATTCAACTGGTTTGTATGTAAATTAAAATCTCCTCCTACACTTTGTAAGGCACTTAGTCCATTCACGTTAGTGAGTTGATTATTGTTAAGATAGAAGAGATTACCTACACTTCTTAGACTACTCAAACCATTCACATTTGTAAGTTGGTTACTATCTAATCTTAGTTGCCCACTCACTGTCTCTAGTTTACTTAACCCATCTACATTGGTGAGTTGATTACTATATAACATCAGATGACTATTTACATTTCTTAAGTTACTCAATCCATCCACATTGGTTAGACTATTATTATTGAGGTATAAATATCCTCCGATACTTTTCAAGGCTTTAAAGTTCAGCAAGTCTACGTCGGTTAAGCCTCTTGATGCACAATAGATACTTTGACTGTAGTGCCCTGTATCTACATTAAAGTAACTGTTAAAGGTACTTGCTGCTATGTTACATTTACTCTCTAGTACTGCTTTGAGCTTATCTGCATCAGACACTACGTATGGGTCTTGTCCTGTACACACATGGTTCATATCATCTGGTATATCTCCATTACTATCTCGTAAGTCCCATTTAGTACTACACATACTGCTATTTACATCTGCTCTTGTGGTGTATTGATCTGGTGTAATATAGAGGTATTTTGTTGGGCTACCTACGATATTCTCTGCTCCTGATATATCAGTCAAGTTTGGATTATTTCTCAAGGCTACATAACCACCTACATGAGTTAGATTACTTAAACCATCTAGGTTTGTCAACTGATTATTCTCTACATTAAAATTATTTCCTACCATAGTTAAGGCATTGAGTCCATCTACATTGGTCAATTGATTACTTTGTAGATAAAATATCCCTCCCACACTTGTAAGACTACTCAATCCATCTACATTAATCAATTGATTACTTTGTAGATAAAAGAGACCGCCTACACGTGTTAAGGCACTCAAGCCATTGACATTAGTGAGTTGGTTATTCTCTAAATAGAAGTTACCGCCTACTGTTTTTAGACTATTCAAGCCATCTACATTTGTAAGCTTATTGTTTCTTAGGTAAAGTTCAGAACCTACACTTTCTAGTTTTGCTAACCCATCTACATTGGTGAGTTGATTATTCTCTAGATATAATGTACTGCCTACACTTTTAAGATTACTTAATCCATCTAAGTTTGTTAAGTTAGTGTTACTATAAATTTGGAGATACCCTCCAACACTTTTCAAGGCTTTAAAGTTCAGTACATCTTCATCTGTTAAATTAGTGTAGCAAGAGATACTTTGACTGTAGTGCCCTGTATCTACATTAAAGTAACTGTTAAAGGTACTTGCTGCTATGTTACATTTACTCTCTAGTACTGCTTTGAGCTTATCTGCATCAGACACTACGTATGGGTCTTGTCCTGTACACACATGGTTCATATCATCTGGTATATCTCCATTACTATCTCGTAAGTCCCATTTAGTACTACACATACTGCTATTTACATCTGCTCTTGTGGTGTATTGGTCTGGATCAATATACAAGAACTTCGTTGGGCTTCCTGTGACATTCTCAATCCCAGAGATATCAGTGAGATTTGCATTACCATAGAGTGCTACATAGCCTCCTACGTTTGTGAGGTTGCCAAGGCTGTCTAGGTTAGTGATTTGGTTACTTCCTACATGGAAGTTTCCTCCTACTGAAGTAAGCGAGGTTAATCCATCTATATTTGTAAGTTGATTAGTGTAGAGATAGAAATGACTTCCTACTCTTTGTAAGGTATTCAAGCCATTCACATTGGTGAGTTTATTATTATGAAGATAGAAAAGACCACCTACACTTCTTAGGCTACTCAAACCATTCACGTTCGTGAGTTGGTTAGCATCTAATCTTAGTTGCCCACTCACTGTCTCTAATTTGCTTAATCCATCTACATTAGTAAGATGGTTACTATATAACATCAGATGACTATTTACACTTCTTAAATTACTCAAGCCATCCACATTTGTAAGGCTATTATTATTGAGGTCTAAATATCCTCCTATACTTTTCAAGGCTTTAAAGTTCAGCAAGTCTGCATCGGTTAAGCCTCTTGATGCACAGTAGATACTTTGGCTGTAATATCCTGTATCCCTATTAAAGTACGCTTCAAAGGTACTGCTTGCCACGCCACATTTCTGACCTAGAATGGCTTTGAGATATTCAGAACGATCTATATCTGTGATGGCTTCTATACTAGCACCTATACTCTCTCCTCTATCGTTAAATGATTTAACTGTCATGATGTACGTGGTCTCTTCGGTAAGTCCTGTAACTCTGTAGCTTGTGGTATTTACATCTAGTGTTGCATTCAGTACGCCATCTACGTAGAGGTTAAATCCTCTTTCGTTTTGGGCATTGTCTCTCCATCCGAGGGTAATGCTGTTATGTCCAATGTCAAGTAACTCTAGGTTGCTTGGTTTAAATGGTACTGCTTTATCGTAAGTCACGGTAATACTCATATTCACATAGTCACTAAATCCTACGGTATTTTTAGCACGTACTTGTAGCGCATAGACCTTGTGTGTTACTTCACTAAGTTGTGCTGTACTAGATACGGTGATACTTCCGTTACTGTCTATGTTGAAGTCTGTGGCTTTGGTACCATTGAGTTCATAAGCAGTTACAGGGCTATCCCCAGTGCTTGCTAGTTGTACTTTACCTACTAGTATACCTGCTGTGGCATTCTCTTCTACATATCCTCTGAAGGCATAGACTACAGGTGCTATCTCTGCAATGTTTTGTACCTCTATAGTCACATCTGCTTCAGGACTCTCTGCCTTGGTATTAGTAGCAATAGCTCTAAGATGGTACACTTTTTTACTCTCGTAATCTATAGCTCCTACTACATGTACTGTACCATTGACATCGATGCTAAAGTTCTCAGCTCCTATACCCACAAATGCCATACTTGTAATGGCAGAGGTTCCTGTGCTATTTACTTCTACTGTGCCTATGACTGTACCTGTGGCAGTGTTTTCTAGTACAGTGAAATTCGCATCGTTAAGGATGGGTTCATCATCTAGTACATTCGTTATACTAATATTTAAGGCTGATGCTTCTGATACACCTAAGCTATTACGTGCATACATTTTTAAAGCATATGATTTTTTTTGCTCATAATCAAGTTCTTGTCGTAAAACAATACTTCCATCCGATAACAATTCAAAATTCTCATTGCCTATTCCTGTAAGCCAAGCTTGTTCTATCATTGCGGTTCTGCTAATAATATTTACTTTTTCTACAATAGTACCAATAGTTGTATTTTCTTCTATTTCTAGATTTTTATTTTCTACTTCAGGGATAGTATGAATACTTTTTGCAACAGAGATATCAAGATATACTTCATTACTTTTCTCCCCATCAGTAGAAATTGCGGTAAGCCCCAAATGATATTTTGGTATCTGACTACTATTAAATTCTGCACTAGCTGATACTTTCATTTGAGCATTATTTAAAACTTCAAAATTATTACTTCCTTCTCCTGTTAGCTCAAAATGATCAAGCGTATGTCCCCCCAATGATAAAATATGCACGATGCCTACTAGAAAATTGCTTTCAACATCTTCATAAATTGTACTTTCAAAACCTTTTATTTTAATAGTATCAGGCATATCACTCACATTTATATGAATATGTGAAGCAGAACTTTCTCCAGCACTATTGATTGCGTATGCTGCAATATCAAATGAACTTCTTAATTCAAAATCTAAATTTGCTCCTATTGCGACTTTTATATCTCCATCATTTTCTATAGTAAAGTTTTCACTTCCATCTCCACTAAGTCTCATTTGTCTGATTGGTGTAGGACTACTGATAATTGGGACTGAACCCAAACTTGTACCTATAGGAGAATTTTCATATACATATGTCCTTAGGTCACCAAGTAGTGGACTATCACTATCTACCTTGATAATTAAACTTTGAGGTAAACTTTGTCCAACACTATTCATTGCCGTTACTGAAAAAGACAATGTGCCAAACTGGTATTGAGTTAAATTGTGGGTAATGCTAATATTACCGCTATTATCAATGCTAAAGTTTTCACTTCCTTCTCCACTTAGTGAAAACTTTTCTATCGGACTAACTCCAGCATCTTTTATATTTATTTTTCCAATAACTGTAGCTACAGGAATATTATATGAAGTGTGGTAGCGAGTACTATCTAATATCGGTACATCTATATCGTTATCGACAACAATATGTATCGACACTGGCTTACTTAATCCTAAAGTATTCATAGCAACGACATTTAAAAAATAATCTCTTTGAGTTTCATAATCTATATTTACATTTATTGATACAGTAATTTTTCCATCAACTGATACATTAAATGTTCGATTATCATCACCAAGCAATGTAATATAATCAACAGGAGTTGGAGATGAAATATTTAACTCTGCAACAATAGTACCTGCTTCAGAATTTTCCATAACATGTACTTCTAAAGGCTTGATAGAAGGGACATCTACTATATCAGATATCTTTATAATAAATGGTTGAACTTGACTATTTCCCCAACTATTATACGCCACTACAGCAAGTCTTTTAATATAAAATTTCTCATAATCCAAATCTGCATTTGCAGCCACTCTAATAATCCCTACATTATCAATTGTAAATTCATCTTTATCTTCACCTGATAATTGATAACCTTCTATCGGTGATAAATTCTGTTTAAAGATAACTTGTCCAACATAGTCACCTTCTTTTGCATTTTCAGGGATAGTCCCATCCTTCAATGTCTCAAATGTGGGGGCATCAGATATATCATTAATAAGTAACCTCAATAGTACTGGTCTACTCATTCCCTGCGTATTTTCAGCTATAACAAACAAATCATAATAATTTTTATCTTCAAAATCTAATGTCTCACCATCATTTAAGTAGATTCTTCCATTACTATCTATACTAAATTTATCACTACCTTCACTTTCTTTAATGGTATACGAAGCAATGGAACTGTTTCCTTCACTAATAATTTTCATTTTCCCAATAAAGTATTTACCTGTTATATTTTCATCTATTCTAAACCATGTTGATCCCAATATTGGACTCTTATTATCTGTAAAATTAATATCTCCATAAATGAAATTTTGTGCATCAGTTCCAATATATTCACCATTATGTACCTTCATGACAATAGGGTGCAAATCATCTATATAGTTTTTTACAAGCCAATTTTTATTTGCATTTGGTAACCAATATACAATATCGTCCCTATTCAAAGGTGTATCCGAGAGAGGATAAAGTTTTTCTATCAATACTTTTTTGGCAATATCATTTAATCGATTATCTAATTGATAGCGATCATATGTTGCACCAAGTAAATCTTTAGATACTTGAAAAGAAAGTTCAGTCAATATATTTACTTTATACATATTTGCTAGTAATTCTTTTTTACTAATAATTGCATGAATTGTTCCATTTAACGGGGTATATGCATCATCTACTTTCCAATCATCATTTACATCTATATCTAACCCTCCAGAGATTTCAAGAATGAAATCACCTTCATATCCTTGTATTTTCTTCATAAACTGTGCTTCTTCAAGAGTGTCTGCAGTTTTACCTGTTACAACAACAGGAATTTTAATAATTCCTGCTGTATCAATATCATCCCCAATACTTGTCATTCCTTCATAAAGATATTCTATATTACTGTTTCCAAAATCAGTTGCTTTATAAATACGATAATGCCCTCCACTAATCGGTCCCAAGTTAGCCTGATTTAAATATGGGATAACACCATATCCACAAGGTTTACAACCACAACTTTCTGCAGGAGTACAAAGTTCTTTTTCAATTTCACGGATATAGTATGGTGATGAAATTCCTGTTGGAGGAAGAGTGTGAGAATATGGACCTTCCCACTTAGAACCATGATTCCCACCATAAAGCCCCCAAGTACTGCCACCACTACCTCCATAAAGTACAGGAATATATTCTGGAGCTTTTTCTGGGTCGGGTCGCCATACCCAAACATCCGCTACATGCCCTAGATTATATGCTTCTCGAGAACCAATATAGGCACTTGCACTCCAGTCATTACCTGGTGTTGTAATACTAATATTTACAGTATCCGGTAATTCATCATCAGCTACATACTTTGTATCGCCTGCAGATACATTGACAGGATAATGCCCTGGATATACTCCAAAAGGTGTCAAATCTCCAGATCCCATAGAGTATGTTGTACAAGTTCCACTTCCATCACCCATAAGTCCCCCGGACATCTTGAGGTCGGCTGCGGCATTTCCCCAAGATAGACTAGCTGTAAACATACCATAAGGAGCATTTCCTCCCATATTATTTTCTTCAACAGTACATCCTGCTAATTTTTCATTAAAAATTTCAAAAGATTTACTTGCTTCATCTAAAGGAGTAGAGAACTCTTTTTCAACACTAATTTCACCCAAATTTGTATATATTCCTGCAGCTATTTTCGCAAAAGCTTTTGTCTCTACTCCAAAATGTCCAATACCACGACCAAAACATTTAGTACATTTACCTGACAACTCTATATATGGAGCAGAAGATATACCAATCTCTCCAGTTAATTTTCCAGACTCTAACAAAGGAATATAATAACCTTTAAGTCCTACAGACAAACTAACAGGTAAAGAGATTTTAAGGTTCCCTTCTCCTCCTATTGTCCCACTACTTCCTACACTTCCTCCAGAAGAACCATAAGACTTAATATTGCCAGATTCAGAAACATACATTCCTGCACTAAAGTTTGCACTAACATTTGCAGTCGCATTTGCTCCTAAATTTTCATATGTAGCGGTAGCATCTATATCAATTTTTGCTTCAACTTTTACCGTTGGAAAAACTCTAAATGGCCCCACAATTATAAAACCTCTAGTACTCTTTGTTTTAGAAATAATCTTTTTTGAGTCACCTCCACTTTTATTTGCAAATCCCGATAATCCTATCTTAAGTCCACCTCCAAAGTCTAAAGCTAAACTATCAACACTAAAATTTTTAAAACTCATACCAAAGCCAAAAGTTGCGGTTGTATTAGCTGAACCTGTAGCATCATACCCATCTCCTAAAATTTTTCCACTACCACCTTCGCTAAAAGATATTTTTGCATTTCTAATAATCTTTTTATTTGCTTTATCTTTTTGCAATATACTTTTATTTAAAACTATATCATCTAAATAAATAGTCCCCTGCTTAATAACTTCATTTAAGGCTACCTCTTCTGCTATAAACTTATATTCATTATTAATTTTTTCAATACTATTAACTTTTCTTAAAAAACTAAGTTTTTGATTTGAATAATTAATATAGTCTCCTACAACTATTTGATCTAATTGATCTAAAATTGTTTGATTATCATCACTAATTACAATAGTTCCATTCCCATCCAGTTGTGTTGTTTCATTCCAGTCGTATACAACACTCTTAGCATTACTCATATCATAAAGATTATCAACCGTAATAAACTCTTTATACTCAAAAATAGGTGTGATTTCATGTGATGTTTTTAAAGAAACTGTACATTCAGTTTTATCTGTAGAAACACTATCACAACCAAGCCAAGTTCTTATAATACTACTGTCTTTAGCTCTAGCTACAATTATTAAGTTATCATCAGATTTTTTAAAATAATCAACATTTTGATTTTCTGAACTATTTTTATCAGGATCAAATACTATATTACCTTGACTCGAACTAAAGTACCCTTCACCAAAAGAATTTACTCTGATTTGCACAAAATCATCTTGAGTATTTGGAAACTGAAACTGCTCTACAGTCATATTGTTCTCTACATTTACAGTTCGTTGTACTACTACCATATTACCAGAAGTATCACTTGCACTATAATAAATAATATATGAACCCGTTATATTTACATCAACTGTACCATTTATATCTACACTAACATTACCATCTACATCATCTATAGCTACTGCTCCAAGTTCAATATACTCTTCTCCCGATGGTATACTAAGATTCTGTTCTCCCTTAAGTATTATACTTGGCGGAGTTATATCAATTGATTTATTTATGTCTAATGGATAATCATCTTTCCCATCAGCTATACCATCATTATCACTATCTGGCAATAAAGGATTTGTTCCAATCCGAATTTCTTCTTCATCAGAGATTCCATCATTATCATCATCCCTATCTACATTATTCCCTACTCCATCTCCATCCGAATCTATATATTCAGATCCATCTCTAGGGAACATATCATTAGTATTTTTAATACCATCACCATCAAGATCATCATCTAATCTATTAACTATTCCATCACAGTCAAGATCACTTTCTTTTATATTGTCGGGATAAATTGGAACCACCGTTACTAGGCCATCATCCATAGGAATGGGCATCCACTTGGCACAGGTATTCGCATAAATTAGTGTACTTAATAATCCACTAACGAGCACAAATTTTAATAGTTTCTTCATCATCATTCTCTTTTCCCTCAAAAACAGTATTATATAATAGGGTTATTATAAGATAAAGATATAAATTTTAGTTTAGTTTAAGATTTAGATAATTTTTATATTAAGAAGTAAATTCAAATATACTATTTTTTTTGATGTAACATCCTATCTGCACTCAGACTCACTAACATTGAGACGATGACATAGGCTAAAAAGAAGTAGAGCCCTACCTCAACTTCTGCACGGCTTACATCTCCTTTGTTGGCAGTAAGGTAGACTAAAAATACAGCTACCACAAATACATCGACCATAGACCACTTTCCTATCATTTTAAAAAATTTGACAATACTATGTGCAAATTTGCTCTCCATAAAGATAGAGACAAAAAGCAACGCACTTACTTTAAGTGCAGGGATGATGACAGAAAATAGCAGTATTACCAATGCGACAACAATATCACTACTCCCCCAAAGCTTTGCTATAGACCCTACAACACCTTTAGACTCAAAAGAAAGTACGATATCGCCCAGATACTCTACCTCCTGATGTATCGTTACCATCAAAATAGGTGTAATAAGTCCAAAGATAAGTGTAATCATCGCAGCGACAGCTCCAAAGAAAGTAAACGCCCTCAAAGAGATAAAAAAGAATGAAAGAAGTAAAGCACCAAGCAGATACATAAAGTAACGGGTGTACCTTTGTGCCAACTCTTGTGTCACCGCCAAGCTCTCTTTTAACTTTTTAAATTTTACTTGTCTCTGATCATTATAAAAGTCTCCCAAAATACTTTTTGCAAACCTATCAATCTGTAGCATTGCTTGCTCTTGAGCTCCTTGCAGGGTAACCATCTCCGTGGTAAGTTCTTCATACAATACAGCCTGAGTATATGCCTTTGTAGCAAAGTAAACCATCCCCCCAAGAAGCATTGTCAATACTGCATAAAGTACATATTTTTTCATACTATTCATCTATCACCTCAAAATATATTAACAATGTTTTCTGGAAAAAATTCTCATTATTATCACTTATCATGACATAACGATTTTTACCAACTTTTGCCAAACCTTCAAAATTATCTACATTCCAGCCTTGATGGGAATTCATTTTAAGCAAGACTCTTGATTGACATACCCCCTGTTTACAGCGATTGATATAGACTTTTTTAAGGGTAATGATAAAGGGGCTAAAGACGCCTGTATAGGAACGTTCAAGTATCAATATATTTCCATCATCCATAACCTCCATAGCAACCACTGCACTTCTGGCTTCTGGTTCT
>Ga0256828_1002310_pt1 | contig 11421 bp, 10 predicted proteins | sample CV88metaG_FD_185993 | JGI IMG/M metagenome (GOLD analysis project Ga0256828, IMG submission 185993) | Hydrothermal vent microbial communities from East Pacific Rise, Pacific Ocean - CV88 | ecosystem: Environmental > Aquatic > Marine > Hydrothermal vents | place: Pacific Ocean: East Pacific Rise... | reverse complement strand
CACCTGCTAAGATAGAAGAGGCATTTGATATAAGTCTTGAAGATAACCAAGCTTGGCTCAAAGGTGTTATGAGTCGTAAGAAACAGGTTATACCTTTTTTAGAAAAGGTATTTGCTTAACCTATGAGATGATATGTCCTACAAATTTGGACATATTATCAAGTATCTTTCCACCTTTTCTAAATCCAAGTCCACACGCTTCATATGCGAAAAATACCCCAGCTTGATAACTATCACCATCTATATCTTCAGGTAGTTTGACATACTCTTGATATACCATTTTGTGGTTAGTATAGTCATCATTGGTATCTTGTGCTATAGTTGTACCATCTTTGTCTACTATCTTGATACTGCCACCTTCTCTACCATATATAGGTTTGATAACTTGTGTTTTGTTAGCAAGTGGTTCAAACGATGTTTCAAGTAACAAAGGATGCTCTGGGTATAAATCCCAAAGTATTTTGAGTATGCCTTTGGTTTGAAATAGCAGTGTATATGCAGGATTAAATATAATCGCTTTTTGATTTTGTATGATATGTGTTAAGAGCATAGCAAGATCTGGTTCATCAAGAGCTATATCTTCCCAAGGGATGAGTTTGAACCATAGCTCATACTCTGTATCTTCATAAAAGATACCATCATCATCAAACTCTATATCATCTATATATGCAAATTCTGTCTCAAATCCTGCATTAGTAGCTATATGTTGTAAAAGTTTGACTGTATTTTCTTCTTCTATGTTACCTTTGATAGATGTAAAAAGAAATTTCCATCCTTCATATCTGTTATCAAAATCAGAAGTATCTTCTTGTAGTGTTACAGCTCTCTTGAAGTTTTCAACCAAAGCTTCATATATACCGTTGAACTGTGAAGCTTCATCAAGGTTGTTGGCTTTGAGCATAGCCCACTGCACTATAGAACTCTCAAAAAGAGCAGTTGGTGTATCAGCATTGAATTCCAGTAGTTTGATAGGTTGGTTGTCTATACCACCAGCTAAGTCAAATCTACCATATATATGCCAGTGAACATCACTCTGCCATGACTCTTTGATAATATCTACTAAGTTAAAAGGTATACCTACTTCGTGAAAGAGGTTGTTTTGTATGATATACTCTCCAGCTTCAACAAACATATCATACAGTTCATTGACAGCTTCATAGTATGCATTGGCTTCATCTTCAGATACTATAACCAAACTATCAGACAGATAACTGCTATCATCACTATCTGTATGCCAAAAAAATCCCAACTCTTCTAGGTACTCTTTAGAGATGGGGTTTATGGGTTTTAATGATACCATCTTTAACCACCAAAGAAACTACTACGAGATCTTGAACGAGAGTTACCACCAAAGAAACCTTTTCTTCTTTGTGAAGTTTTTGCACGAGGTTTGTTGAAACTTTTTTTACTTCTACTATAAGTAGATGGTGATTTATAGCTTGCTTTTCTATGGTTTTGATATGCAGGGTTTCCAAACAGTTTGTTACCTATCCAAGCTCCAAGTACTGCTCCAGCCATACTAGATAGAAGTACTTCACCAAGTCCCATACCACTACTGACTTCTGCATTTGGGTTTGTTAGGTTTGATGTACCATTATCTATCTTGGCAGCCTCTTTTTTGATCAGTTCATCCATCTCTTCTTTTGTTAGAACTCTCTCTTTACCATCTAGTGTTTTGAGAACTATCCTTGTTTCATCAGCAGGAAATTCATCTTTGATTTTATACTTGCCTGGTGCTGTTTCTTCTATGATGACAAAAGCATTTTGTGCAACTTCTTCAACATGTTCTGTTTTATTTTCACATCCTGTAAGACCACTAGCTAGTATCGTACCTATAGCTGTTGTAGTTATGATAGAAAGAGTTTTGATATATTTCATATGATAACCTCTAAAATTTTTTGGTTATCTTAGCAGATTATAATGAGAATGTAAAGAGTTTTTAGACAACAGAGCTAAAAAGCTCTGTCTTAAAAGGAGGAAAAATAATACCTTAGTCCATCTGTCTTCTAAGGAATGTAGGTACATCTAGCATATCATCATACTCACCATTATATCCACCAACAACCTTTTTGGTTTGGATACTGTTGATAAGGTTTGGTGATGAGTTTAGTGTTGGTTGTTTTTTCTTTTTTGGTTCTGGTATAGCATTTTTATCTTCAAATCCAGTAGCTATGATAGTGATTTTTACTTCATCAACTTCAAGGCTTGAATTTGTTGTTGTACCAAATATTACAGCAGCTTCTTCATCAGCACTCTCTTCTATGATATTCATAGCTTCGCTAATCTCCATGATAGGATAGTCTGGATGAATATCAAAGTGTACAAGTACACCCATCGCACCATCTATAGAGATATTGTCAAGTAGAGGTGATTCTATAGCAGCTTTTGCAGCATCATAAGCAGCATTTGTACCACTACTGTATCCTGTACCCATAAGAGCCAATCCTCTATGTGACATGACAGTTTTTACATCAGCAAAGTCAAGGTTAATATCATTGTCTCCATGAGAGAGGATAACTTTTGAGATACCACCAACAGCTTGTGCCAAAACATCATCTACTAGTTTAAAGCTCTCTTTGATACCAAGGTTTTTTTCTGCAACAGCCAAAAGTTTTTCATTTGGTACTACGATGATAGAATCACTCTCTTTTTTAAGTTCTTCTAAACCTTCTTTTGCAAGTCTTGTTCTTTTACGACCTTCAAATTTAAATGGACTGGTTACTATCGATACTGTTAGTGCTCCAACTTCTTGTGCTGCTTGAGCAATAACTGGTGCAGCACCTGTTCCTGTACCACCACCAAGACCTGCTGAGATAAAGACTATATCTGCTCCATCAAGAAGATTTTTTATATCACTGTAACTTTCAATAGCAGCTTCTCTACCTTTATCAGGAATCATACCAGCACCCAATCCTTTAGTAGAGTTGATACCAAGTTGTAGCTTAAATGGTGCCAATGATGAAGATAGAGCCTGAGCATCTGTGTTTGCTACGATCAAATCTATATCAACGATCCCTTCTTGTATCATGTGGTTGATCATGTTTCCACCACCACCACCTACACCGATAGCTTTTATCTTCGCACCTGTTGTAGTAGTAGCTTCTACTACATCGATTTCAAAATCATCAAAATTTGCCATTTTTTCCTCCTTATAAAATTAAAATAAACCTTTTGCCCAGCTAGAAATCTTTTTAAATACATTTGTATTGTCAGATTCCAAGTCAGGTAGTTCATCAAATCTAATGTCATTGTTTTGATTGGTATTGTCTTGAGCCAATTCTATATTATTTGTATTAGCGATTTGTATCTCTTCATCTGAAGAGAGCTTGATGTCTGATAGATTATCTTTATAATCATCTTTTGTATGCAACATTTGTTGTTTGAAGTTTATCTCATATGGTGTGTGATAGCCAAGTTTATATAGTATCAAACCAACAGTTGCTGCATATGTTGGATCTTTTAGCTCATCAAATAGGTTATCTAACTCTTTTGGTTGACCAATACGTACAGATAACCCTGTAAATATTGATTGAGCTAGCTCCTTGATACCTTTTAGTTTACTCATACCACCAGTAATAACTATACCACCATTCATTTGGTTTGCTAGTGAAGAGTTTTCGATAGAATCAGCAAGCAGCATAAGAGTCTCTTCTACTCTGGCAAATACTACATTATAAACCATATCTAAAGATACTGATTTTGTATTACTTTCATCTCCAATGATAGGGATTTCTATATCTTCATTACTGATATTTGTAAAGTCTATATAGTTTAACTTGATATTTTCTGCTACAGGTACAGGTGTATGTAAAGCCATAGATAAATCATTGCTGATATGATTTGAACCTACACCTAAAAAGTCTGTATATCTTATGGCATTTCCTGTATGTATGATAAGATCACTGGTTTGGCCACCTATATCTATAACACCAACTCCTTGTGCACGTTCTTCATCTGATATAACAGCAAGAGCCGATGCATAACCACTTAAAACGATACTTTCTATCTCTATCCCTACAGAGTTGATAGCTTTTTTAAGATTAAACAGGTTTGATTTTTGGGTCATAATGATGTTGACATTTACTTCAAGTCTAGATGCATTCATTCCAAAAGGATCTTCTATAAACTCCTGTTCATCAACCGTAAAGTTATAAGGTAGTACATGTATGATTTCGTATTCATCAGGAATCTTGGCATTATACAGAGCAGTTTGCATAGCTCTGTTTATCTCTTTTAGAGTGATTTCGTTATTGGTTATGTTTACAATACCGTTTGAGTTTATACTTTTTGCATAAGCATTAGAGATAGTTACAATAGCACTTGAAACATTTGTACCAGATATTTTTTTTGCATCACTAACAGCATTTCTGATAGATTTGGATGCTAAATCTATATTGCTGATAATACCTTTTTTGATACCTTGTGATTTTGAGACTCCCTGTCCCAATATTTTAGCTTGGCCATGGTTTGCTTGAGCAACAACAGCAGATATTTTTGTAGAGCCTATATCTATAGCTAAAATTGTGCCATTCACTTTCTAAGTCCTTTCATAAATACTTCTGTTTGGTATTTTGCATCCAAATGTTGTATAAAGTTTGTTTGAAATACTTTTGTTTTTATGTTATCTGCTGATAGTTTGATATTTTTAACATCTTTGTCAAGCATTCCAATTTTTTGATCAGTTATTTTGTAAACGATAATTTTACTTTTTGACAATTCTATAATACCTTTTTCTTTATTAGATGAAAATAAATTTTGCAAAAAGTGTAAACTTTCTTGTGGATTTAATTTACTAAAACTGTTGATACTGTTGATATTTACAAAGTCTGTTGTCAAATAATCTGAATTTTGTGATTTTTGTAAGATATTTTCAGCTGTTTGATGAAGTGTTTTGTATTGTAGTTCTGTCAAATAGTCTTTTGTTGCTTCATCTTTTGCCATTTCAAAGCTTTTTATTTGAGGTTCATTTCTCTTTATGATTCTAATAATAGCATATTTATTGTCAATAACTTTTGGTTTTAAGAGTTCTGATGGGTTTTTAGTCTCTATCTCTTGCCAGATATTTTGTGGAATCAAAGAGTCATTTAGTGATATAGTTACAGGTTTTGGTTGTGCTATTTTCCCTTTTTTAAGAGCTATATATTTAAGTTGAGCAGCTTTTTTGGCAGCTTTTAGTTCAAGTTTGGTTTTTACATCTTTTTTAGCATTTTCAAATGTCAATACATTGCCATTGTCATCTGTAAAGTTAAAGTTGTTATTGTTGTAGTATTCTTGTAATTCACTGTCTGATATATTGAGTTCTTGAGGATTCTCCCATAATATAGAGAGTGTATATGTTGTATCTGTTTGGTATTGCTCTTTATGATTTTGCCAATATGTTTTTAGTTTATTGTCATCAACTGTTATATTTAAATCATCTGTTGAGACTATTTTGTATTGTAGTTTATCAAATATATTGACAGATGAAGCTATAGTTTCCATCTCTAATGGCATACTTTTTATATCAAATAAGTTTAAGACTTTTTTGATTGTCAAATCTCTTTTTAATGATGCTTCAAAGAATTTTGCTTTTAGTCTTCTGTTTTTTAGATAAGTATTATATACTGTTTTGTCAAATTGACCATTTTTTTGAAAAGATTTGATTTGATACAGGTATGTTGCTACTTCTTTGTCTGTAACAATTATGCCATTGTCTTTTGCAAAATTTAAAAGTTTTGTTTGTATTTCCAAAGAAGAAAAAGCTTGTTGGATCAAACCTAACTCTTTTGCTTTTTTTTCATCAAAATTATTTTGAAAAACTTTTGCATACTGTTCATACAGATTACTGTATGCTTGGTTTAATTGTTGTTGAGATATTTCTATATCACCAACTTTGGCTATACTTGTCGCTTTTGAGCCAAAATGTAAACTTCCCCAACCAACAGAACCAGCACCTATGAAGCCTATAGCAGCTACCCAAATGGTCCATACCATATATTTATGATGTTTTTGCATCCAACTAATCATTTTTTAACTACCTTCAATATAAAAATTTGTACAATATTTTACCTAAAAAACCTTTGTTATAGTGTAAATATAAGGATAGATATGACAGATAGCAGTAAAAAATTAGTAGATATAGACTTGGATGTTCTTTGGCACCCTTGTACGCAGATGAAAGATCATGAATATTTGCCACTCATACCGATACAAAAAGCCAAAGGTGTCTATCTGTATGATTTTGATGGTAACAGGTATATAGATGCTATAAGTTCTTGGTGGGTAAACCTCTTTGGACACTGCAATGAATATATCAATCAAAAAGTAAAAGAACAACTTGATACACTAGAGCATGTGATACTTGCAGGATTTAGCCATAAACCAGCTATAGAGTTGGCTAAACGGCTTGTAGATATAACTCCAAAAGGTTTACAAAAAGTTTTTTATGCTGACAATGGCTCTAGTGCTATAGAGGTAGCACTAAAGATGAGTTATCACTATCATAAAAATAAAGGAGTTGATAAAAGTATATTTTTATCTTTAAGCAATTCATATCATGGAGAGACGATAGGAGCATTGTCTGTAGGTGATGTTGAGCTTTACAAAGATACTTATCAGCCACTTTTGATTGACAATATCCAAACACCTGTACCAAAAGATCAGAGTATAGACTCTGCCAAAGAAGCATTGGTTGAACTTGAAAAGATACTTGTAAAAAGAGGAGATGAAATATCAGCACTTATACTAGAGCCTTTGATTCAGGGAGCTGGGTATATGCATATGTATCATCACTATTATCTTAAAGGTGCTAGGGAGTTGACAAAAAAGTATAATGTGCATCTCATAGCTGATGAGATTATGACAGGTTTTGGTAGGAGTGGACGGATGTTTGCTTGTGAGTATGCAGATATAACACCTGATTTTTTATGTTTGTCAAAAGGATTAACAGGTGGTTATATGGCACTCTCAGCTGTATTGACAACAGATGAAATATATCAAGCATTTTATTGTGACTATAGTGAGTATAAAGCTTTTTTACATTCACATAGCTATACAGGTAATCCTATAGCGTGTAGTGCTGCTTTGGCTACTTTGGATATATTTGAACAAGATGATGTTGTCAATAAAAATTTACAAAAAAGTAAGTATATATATGAGAGAATGAAAAAGATAGAAGCACTTTCCAATGTCAAAGAGATACGGTCTCAAGGGATGGTATTTGCTATAGAGTTAAAAGGGTATGAACCATCCAAAAGGATAGGATTGGAGGTTTACAAGTATGCACTAAGACATGAAGTATTACTTAGACCTTTGGGGCATATTATATATTTTATGCCACCATATATCATATCTGAAACACAGATAAATCGGATGGTAGATGTAGCTTATGATGCTATCAAAGCCCTAGAAGAGTCCAAATAGACTCTTTTTTTGCTTGGATAATCTATCGTAGTTTCTCATAGCTCTTGTTATACCCAACTGCATCGCTTCATCATATAGCTTTAGAGCCTGTTTTGTATCTTTTTTTACTCCTACACCATACTCATAAAATTGTGCCAAATCACATATAGCTTCAGGATAGTTTTCGTTGGTTGCTAAGTTGTATATGATTTTAAATGATTCATTGATATTTTGTTGTAACAGTTTACCTCGATATAGCTCTCTAGCCAATATAAAATAAGCATATAAAGATTGTGTTGAAGCTGTTACTAGTAGAAGCTGTGCAGCTTCAGCACTGTTTTTGTGTTGAAGTTTATATATATACTCTATCATCTCTTCTATATGTTCTTCTGTATATCCTTTTGTTTTGATAGTGTGAATCCAGTTTTGTACACTATGATACTCTTGAAAGTTGTTTTCTATAGGAGGATACTGTTGTTGTAAGTTGTTATATTTGTCTTTTATATATGGTATATTTGGATATGTATTTGTATTGTCAGATTTTGATGTTGAGGTTGATAACTCTTCTTGGTTATCTTTTTTTTCCAATGATAATTGTTCTATATTTATATTGTCTTTTAGTATATCTTCATGATTGATATTGAGCAGTGTATCAAATTCATCTATAGGTTTTTTTGATACAGATGTTTTTTCTTTATGTATTTTGAACATATCTTCGAGTTGTATTTCTGGTTTTGGTTGTTCTTCTTCGTTTACAAAAAGGTTTAAATCAACCTCTTTGTTTTCTTCTTCAACACGCTGTATCACATCATCTTGTACTGGTTGTTGTAGGTATGATGTGATAAGTGTTTGGGCTTTTGCATAATTTTTGTTTTGTATAGAGTGTAAAATCTCTTGAAGGTTTATGTCTGATTTGATTTGATTTAGTTTCATAACTTGTAGTTGTATAGTTTCTATATCAGTTATAGATATAGCCAAATTGATGATTTTTAATCTTTTTTGTATTTGGTTCATTTCTCTATCCTGTGGGAGTAATAATATTAAATTTTTTGACATTTATATAATAAAATTATAGCCAAATTATACTTTTCGTCTAGCTTGATAGTACAAATATAATTTTTTTGTGATATTGATAGGATGTTGATAATGTAAGAATAGTATGACAAATTTAATTTACAGTAAGGATATATGATGGAGTATATAGAGCAGTTAATTTTGGATGAAAATCATATAGCATTTCACCCAATGATGGGTAATACTTATCAGTTAAATGAGATAGGTAAAGAGATTATTGTTATGTTAAAGCAACATAAAACTCAAGATGAGATATTAAAAGAGTTGTTATTTTTGTATGATGTAAGTTTAAATGAACTCTATATTGATTTGCATGATTTTTTTTCTAAATTAAAAGTTTATGGGCTGTTAAAGTGAAAATAGCAGTTAGTGGATTAAACAATACAGATAATCCATCTCCTGGTATACCTGTAATTAAAAGTTTACTAGAGAATCATCAAGTTATAGGTTTGTCTTATGATACAAACGAACCTGGTAATTATATGGGATTGTCTCAAAAGGTATTTTTGATGCCATATCCATCTTTGGGTTATGAAGAGTTGAAAAAAAGATTGCAAGATATAAAAAATGAAACAGATATAGAAGCTCTTATTCCAAATCTGGATGCAGAGTTACCTCTTTATATAAAACATCAAGATGAGTTTGAACAGATGGGTATCAAACTTTGTTTGCCTTCTTTGGAGAATTTTAAGTTAAGCAATAAAAAAAGATTGGGTGGATTGTCTAAAGAGTTGGGTATAAAGTATCCAAAAACTTATGAAGTTTCATCTCAAGAAGAGTTAACAAAAGTAGTTGACACTTTAGAGTATCCTATTATGGTTAAAGGTAATTACTATAAAGCATATAAAGTATCTAATTTGGATTTGGCTATTGATAGTTTTTATCAGATTTCAAATGAATGGGGTTTTCCTGTATTGGTTCAAGAGGTAGTCGATGGAGAAGAGTTAAATCTTGTTGGTGTAGGTAATGGTAAAGGTGAATTGTCAGGTGCAGTAGCTATCAAAAAGTTGACAACTACTAGTTTGGGTAAGATTTGGACTGGTATTACAATCCAAAATCAAAAGCTTATGCAAATAGCCCAAAAGTTTGTTGCTTATACCAAGTGGAAAGGTCCGTTTGAATTAGAATGTATAGCAAATCATCAAGAGATTTATATGATAGAGATAAATCCTCGTTTTCCTGCATGGGTACATTTTGCTACCGATATAGGAGTAAATCTTCCTCAAATGGTTGTAGAGATTATGCAAGATAAAACTGTAAAACCTGTTTTGGAGTATCCATCCAATAAAATGTATGTTCGTTATACAGGGGAACTTGTAACTGATTTTACAGATTTTTTAAAACTATTTTCACAAAAGGAATTATAAAAATGAAAAGATATAAAAAACCCATTATCAATAAAGTTGACTTTAAGATGTCATCCAAATACGGAAGTTATGTTAAATCTCAAAAAATAAGAACACAAATTGATGGTGTTTCTATAGAAGAACTGGTATCAAAGTTTGGATCTCCTGTTTTTGTCTTTTCTCACAAGCAGATGGAAGATAAGTACAATACTTTGTATAATGCTTTTTCTTCACGGTATCCAAATGTTGAATTTGGTTGGAGTTATAAAACTAACTATTTAAATGCTATTTGTAAAATTTTTCACAATTTGGGTTCTATAGCAGAGGTTGTAAGTGAGTTTGAATATCAAAAAGCCAGAGCTTTGGGTATTGAGGGAAAAGATATTATTTTCAATGGACCATATAAATTGTATAAAGATTTAAAAATAGCTGTTCAAGAAGGTGCAAAGATACATATAGATAATCTGTTTGAGTTAAATGATTTGGAACAGATAGCTGATGAACTGGATATAAAAATCCCTGTAGCTATAAGAGTAAATATGGATATAGGTGTATATCCTCAATGGAGTAGATTTGGATTTAACTTTGAGAGTGGAGAGGTTTATAGTGCTATCAAAAGAATGTATAGTGGAGGTAGATTGATTCTCAATGGTCTACATACGCATATAGGTACTTTTATGTTGGATGTCGATGCTTATAGATTGGCTACACAAAAGCTTATGCAGCTGAAAGAAACAGTAGAAAAAGATTTTCATACACATATAGAGTATATAGATTTGGGTGGAGGTTTTGCTAGTAAATCAAATCTAAAAGGTACCTATCAATCTGCTGATATTGTTGTCCCTACAGCAGATGATTATGCAGAAGTTATAACCAATACAATTTATGAGTATAACAAAAGTGATACACTGCCAAAGCTATATCTTGAAGCAGGAAGATATTTGATAGATGAAGCTGGTTATTTGCTCACTAGTGTACATGGTTATAAAAGATTTCCTGATGGCAAAAAAGGCTATATAATGGATGCAGGTGTTAATCTACTATATACATCTACTTGGTATAACTTTAATATTGAGTTGGATAAAAGATATGATGGAGATAATGAACTATCTGTTTTAAATGGGCCATTATGTATGAATATCGATGTGATAGAAGAAAATATCATGTTGCCACCTTTGGATAGAGGAAGTATTTTGACTATCTCACCTGTTGGTGCATATAACTATACACAGGCTATGCAGTTTATACGATATAAACCTGCTGTTGTATTGATAGATAAAAATTCAAAACCAAGACTTATTAAAGATGTTGATGATCTTGAAACAGTGAATTTTAAAGAACTTGAGTAATAATGTTAGATTGGTAATTAGGTAACTTATATCCCATTACTCAAAGCCAAAAGTTTACAAGAGTTTTCTAAGATAGAGACTTTTTTTGCCATCTCTACTATGTCTCTATCGTAGCAGATTACACCAAATCCTTTGATAAGAAGCAGGTGGGATTTGTGCGTTTTGAAAAATGAGCTTATCTCATAAGGAGCTCTTTCTATCCAATCTTCTATATTTTTGGGATCATATATCACTACATCACCAAGTATAGTTTTGCCATAGTAGTCTTTGGGC
>Ga0256828_1002309_pt1 | contig 11422 bp, 8 predicted proteins | sample CV88metaG_FD_185993 | JGI IMG/M metagenome (GOLD analysis project Ga0256828, IMG submission 185993) | Hydrothermal vent microbial communities from East Pacific Rise, Pacific Ocean - CV88 | ecosystem: Environmental > Aquatic > Marine > Hydrothermal vents | place: Pacific Ocean: East Pacific Rise... | reverse complement strand
CAAAAAGAGGGAATCATTCCTGCATTTGAGTCATCTCACGCAGTTGCATACCTTAAAAAACTACCAAATATCAAAGATAAACTCATCATAGTCAACCTCTCAGGTCGTGGAGACAAAGATATGATCCAAGCCAAAGAGATGCTTCACTTTGACTAAAGATTAAAAACAGACTCAGGCAATAACTTCAAGTTTACCATATGTCTGTTTTTTAGCTGCTTTATATGCATATTGTACTCTAGATAACAACTCTTCGTTTGTGTCATCTTTTTTGATGGCTGTCACTCCAAAAGCCAGCTCAAGTTGTGACTTTGCAAGCGTTTCATCTGCTGCAAGTAAAATCTTTAGTTTACGAATAACAGATTCGGTCGTCTTTATTGTTGTATTTGTAAGCAGTATGATAAACTCCGAACCTACCCATCTAGCCAATACATCAGACTCTCGAATATTTGCTCTTAAAAACTTGGCAAACTGCGCGATAATCTTTTCTCCTCTTTCTAATCCAAAAGCAGCGATCTGCTTCTCTATACTTGTAATACCAAGATATATTATGGACACATCTTCAGTACCATATCTTTTATAGTTATTTAGTTCATGACGGAGAATAGCTTGCATATGCATTTTTGAGGTTGATTTTGAAAGTTGGTCAATAGTCGCTAAATTTGCAAGTTTATCAATACGTAATTTATATTCACGCAGTTTTTTGCTTAACTCTATATGATGTGCTACACGTAAAAGAATCTCTTTGGAATCAAAAGGCTTTTTTATATACTCAGCAGCACCAGAGTTAAAAGATGCTTCTAAGAGAGCTTTATCATGTACTTTTGCACTGTCGATATAGATAACTGGAACAAATTCACGTTCATCGTTTGTCAGTTTTTGTATCTCTTTACTATCAGCAAATTTAATATGTGCATTTACAATAATAGCATCAAAATTATCCTTTGAACCCATTATGGATTCAAAGGATTCTCTATCTAAGACAGCTGTAGTCTCATACTCATTTTTTTCAAAGAGATTTTGCAAGACCGAATAGTTTTTTTCATTTATTTCTAAAATAAGTAAATGTTCTTTTTTCATACTTTCTATTCTATCTTGCAGAACTTATACAAAAGTGTGATGAAATATCAGAACACAAATACTCACTACTATTACACTTATGTATTACAAAAAGTATCACTCTTTTTTTATAAGTTGTTTTATACTTTTTTTTCGTTATTATCAAGTTTATTACAAAAGTAAAAAGGAATCGAAAAAATGAATTTAGAATTTCTAAACAGAACAAATATAGATATGAAAACAGATATAACTGTAGAGTTTGTTACTAAAGATGCTATAAAGAAACATGAGTACAAGTCTCTTATAAAAAAGAGTGGATTTGACGGCTCTCAAGAGAGTACATGCCTTTTGCATGAGAAAAAAGTACTCTTATGTGGTGTAGAGGATTATGATAATGACAATCTTCGTCCTGCTGCGGCTGTTGCAGTAAAAACACTCAAAGCAACAAAGTATAAGAGCGCTAAAGTACTTGTAGACAACAAAGAGAACATTGCAGCTTTTGTTGAGGGCTTTGTGCTTGGATCTTACAGTTTTGATGCGTATAAAACAAAGAAAAAAGATAAAACATTAAAAACACTCTCTTTTGTCTATACACAAAAGGATTTTAAAGATGCTATTGAGGTTTTTAGTAAAGCTGTTACAACTGCAGATGCTACAAACTTCACGAGAGATCTTGTAAATACGGCTCCAGATGATCTCTACCCTGAGATAATGGCTAAAAAAGCAAAAGAACTTGCAAAAGAGAATGGCCTAGAGTGTAATGTTCTTGGCAAAAAAGAACTTAAAAAAGAGCGTTGTGAAGCGATGCTGGCAGTTGGACGTGCTTCTCGTCATGACTCTAAGCTGATTCACCTTGCATACAAACCAAAAAATGCCAAAAAAGTTGTAACACTTGTTGGAAAAGGTCTTACTTATGATAGTGGTGGACTTAGCCTTAAACCTGCTACAAGTATGGTGACAATGAAGATGGACAAAGCTGGTGCATGTGCAGTACTTGGTATCATCAAAGCTGTAAGCGAGTTAAAACTTGATATTGAAGTTCATGGTTTCATTGGTGCTGTAGAGAACATGATCGGTGGAGATGCATATAAACCAGATGATGTTTTAGTCTCACGCAAAGGCGATACTATCGAAGTACGTAATACTGATGCAGAGGGGCGTTTAGTACTTGCTGATGTACTTGACTATGCACAGGACAAAACAAATCCTGACTACCTCTTTGACTTTGCAACATTAACAGGTGCTTGTATGGTAGCACTTGGTCAATATACAACCGGTGTTATGGGACACTCAAGTAAACTCAAACATGACCTTGGCAAAGCTTCTAAAAAAGCAGGTGAGCTTACTGCAACACTGCCTTTTAACAAGTATCTTAAAAAACAACTCAAAAGTGAGATAGCAGATATCTGTAACATCTCAAACAAGCCATACGGTGGAGCAATTACAGCAGGACTCTTCTTAGATAACTTCATCAAAGAAGAGAATAAAGACAAATGGTTACATTTTGACATTGCAGGAAGTGCTTATACGGAGAGCCCATGGGATGTTAATGTCCATGGTGGTACAGGTGCAGGTGTGCGTTTTATGACACAGTTCTTACAATCAATCAAATAAAGCTATAAAATAGAGAGGCTCTTTAAAGTCCTCTCTATTCTCTCTCTTTACGTACTCTCTCAATTACATCTATTATTACATCAAACATTAACTTATTTGAGAAGTAAATGAGCATATTTGCCAGTTCTTTATCAACACTTTGTAACTCGTCGACGATGTCATGAAACTCATCAGCATTGAGTAAAACAGCTTTTTGATAAATTGCATCCAATATTTCATCAGAAATATGAAGCAGTTTTGTATATAACTCTTCTTCTGTATAAATAGATACAGAAATTTTTGCTTTTTCTTGTGTATATATAAAGTTGATATGTAAATACTTCTCTAATGTGCTATATATATTTTCCATTGTCAATGGTTTAATGATATATCCATTCACACCAAGTTGTTTGTAGATATCTTCTTCAGCAATATTGACACTAGCACTCATCACAACTGTTTGAAACCTATTGTCATGTTGAATATCAACAAATTCATTTTTATGAGCTAACAAGATATTTTTCTCTATAAAGAGCATATCAAGACTGTTTGTCTTCAGATAGTGTTTTATTTTCTTGAAACTGTCAAAAGTATGTACGAAACATCCTATTTTATGTAACATCATACTCAAAAGTTGGATATTTTCTTTATTGGAATCTACTATACCAATAGTTGGTTTTTTAACAGAGTCAATACCTACTATAGATTTGTATGATGGTCTATGCTCACGCATTTCACAAGCATTTGAGAGTTTATATGGTATTTTTACAGTAAAGGTACTTCCTTTTCCAACTTCACTTTCAACCATTATTTCACCATCCATTGCATCAATGAATTTTTTTGTAATGGTAAGTCCAAGCCCGGCTCCCGTTCTATCTGATGCATCTCCAACTTGAGTAAAAGGTTTAAATATATTCTCTATATCTTCTTGTTTTATTCCAACACCTTCATCCGCTACATCTATATAAAGGAATTCTTGGTCGCTGTGAACAGCTAAAGTAACTCTTCCCTTCTTTGAATATTTAATAGCATTTGTAATTAGGTTGATAAGAATCTGTTTTAGTTTATCAGGATCAATCAAAATACAAGAAGGTGCTTCTATCTGTGAAGCCAACTCAAGTTTGATACCTTTTTCTTCAGCTCTTGAACTCAACCAGACAATGATGTCAGCGATAAGTGTATGCAGCTCTGTTGGTTGTGGATGCAAAACAATTTTTCGTGCTTCTATTTTAGAAAGATCTAAAATATCATTAATCATAGATAGAAGAAAAACACCTGATTTATAAATCGTTTGGAGTAAGTTCTTCTTCTCTTGAGAGATAGAGGCATCTTGTGATAAGAGTTGTGAAAAGCCAATAATAGCATTGAGAGGTGTCCTTAGCTCATGTGACATATTTGCTATAAACATTGACTTGGACTGGTTTGCATATTCAGCTTTTTCTTTTGCCTCTTTAAGCTCTTCATTTAACTCTTCGGTTCTTTGTTTGTTTCGGAACAATATCCATGCCAATATTGCCAATAACAGACCAATTATTACAACAAGTAGCAGTAATACAGACTGTGTTTTTATCTTTTTACTTTTAGCTTTAAGCAGAGACTCTTTTTTACTAATCTGCTTTACTTGCTGTTTTATTTTCATATCTAAAACTTCAATCATATGCTCTTTATGAGCTAAAACAGATTTCCTTTCTTGTAAAAGCTTATTTTGTTTAGCAAGTTTTTCTTCTTGTTCTTTAAACTTCTCTTGTAAAGATTTATACTCATTAATAAGCTTTTGATTTTTTGTTTTTTGTGATTCTAAAATCTTACGCTCGGCATAAAGCTCTTTTGTTACTTTTTGTAACTCATTATTTTTTGCCTGTAGTTTTTTAAATTTTTCTTCTAACTTTGACTCTTTTTTTGCAATATTATTGGAAAGTTTTTTGAGTTTAGCATTCAATGCTGCTATATTTTGCTCATATCGTGTCACTTTTTTTTGCAACTTATCATTTAAAAGCTTGTACTTTATATAAGCATCTTCTTGTTCTTTAAGAGCTGTTAAGGAGCTTTGAAAAAGTTTACTGATCCCTACCTCTTTACCTCCTGTTAAAATTACTTCATTACTGACACTAAGATGATGTTTTAAAATATTTTGCAAATTAATCTGAATATTCTTTTTATTGTGATTGTCCAGATAAAGATTTACCATAATATATTCATAATCATCATACTCGTTACTAATAAGCATGACAGGTGCATCTATAGGAATACTTTCATAAAAATCTTTCAGATAGCGACTGTTCTTTTTAGAGAGGTATATAAGTTGATATTTTTGATAATTTTTTAAAACATTCGATAAAGTCAACTGCTTAGCAACAATTTTTTTTCCTTTTAATGGAATACCATCTGTTAGTTTTTGAAATGTTTCTAAAAGATCTTCATCCTCATCTACCAAAGCAATATTATACTGTTTGAGTTTTTCTTCATGAGGCCAAGTCGTATTTTTAGCTATCAGATAAATAAAAGCAGAGTTTAATTCTGCCTCAGAAATATTTTTGGCATTTAACATTAACGGTATAGAGAATAAAATAAGGATAAGTAATTTATAGCAGGTCTTCATCATGTCTTCCAATTGTCTGTTGTAAGTCATTATATCAGGATTTTTATGATATTATAGTAAAAAGTTTATGAGTGAGTGGTACTGTGTTATGTTTATGTATAAAAAACAAATCGTTCCTTTTACATTTTTTCTACTTACAACACAGCTTTGTGCACAAAATCTTATCTCATTAAAACTCGAAGACCTTACACAGATCTCTCTAAGTAGCAACTCTGCCACACTCTCACAAACACCTTTAAGAGACACACCTGCATCTGTAAGTGTTATTACACACCAAGATATCATTGAAAGTGGTGCACGCAACCTTGATGAACTTTTAGAAATCTATGTACCATCATTTACCTATATGTATAAAATTCAAGGAAATCAAATAGGTTTGCGTGGTATCATCAGTGATAGAAATAACAAAATACTCCTGCTTGTAAATGGTAAAAACATGAATATCAAAGCAGCTGATGGCGGAGCTGTAAGTGAGCAGTGGTTTTCTATGCTAGGAGATATAAAAAAGGTCACTGTTATTAGCGGTTCTGGATCTACTATCTATGGTCCAGGAGCAATTGCAGGCATCATTAGCATAGAGACCTTTAATGGTGATACATTTAGTGGAGTAGAAGTAAGTGGTCGTGCAGGGGCTGAAGAAAAGTTTTACACAGCTGAAATGAGTATTGCAGATAAGCTCTCTTCAGATTTAAGTTACTATGTTTACTATGGTGTTGACAGTTATGATGGGGCCTCGCAAAAAAATGCTCCAGAAAAATTTGCTTTTAATTATGATTTTACAAGTCCGCACTCTGCTGATATATACCAAGATAGAGCTATTAATTTTCCAACTACTAATAACAATGGTTCTTTACATGCAAAACCTCGTCATAAATTTCATGCTCAGCTCAACGGAGAAAATTTTGATCTGTGGTTACGATTTACAAGATCGTCTTCTAGTGTAACTACAAATCAAAATACTATCATCCGCTATGCTGATTTTGGTCGTGCAGACTGGCTTGAAGATACAGGCTATGAGAATCAGCAACTTACCCTTGCCGGCAATTATCTACAAAAGATAAATGATAAAATGCAACTAAACTATAATATCTCTTATATGCTTAGTGATGTTAACATCTTATACTCTCAAAACCCGGCAGAAACACGCAATAAACATTGGGGCGAAAACAATTTCAATACAAAAGTAATGCTAAATTATCTTTATAATCAAAAGCATACATTTAATATTGGGGTTGAATATGACTATAACCATTTTGGAAGAAAAAGTTACCTAAATAGTTCGGAATCTTCCTTAATTGCAAGTTTGGCAAATAAACCAGGCACCTCATGGCATAGTAGTATGTATTCTTTATTTGGAGAATATAAAACTCAATACTCTAAACAAACACTTCTTTTTGTAAACTTACGCGCAGACAAACACACCTATACGGAGTGGATGTTTTCACCAAGAGTATCTTTAGTACAACATATAAGTCCTCTCTCTACACTAAAGCTTATTGCCTCTCGTTCCGTAAGACACTCTGATGATGCAGATCTCTATAGTCAGTACTTAAAAGATGGATCTATGGGAGATACTGAAAAACTGACAAGCTTCGAACTTATTTACAACTATACAAAGCAAAACTTTAGCTTTACTTTGACACCGTATTACAATATTCATGATATTGTTGCTTTTGATGACAGTACCTTTAAAACAGAAAAAATTGGTAAGACAAAGTACTATGGATTTGAAACACAAATAGAGTACACTCTTGATAAAAACCTTTTTATCTCTTTGTCGCACACATACAATAAACTACTCAACTTCACACTCTATGATGAAAATATTCAACGACAAAACATCTCTGCACAACCATATGGTTATGGTGATGATTTCGCAAATTGGAACAATAATATTACAAAACTACGACTAAACTATCAACTTAATAAAAAACTCAAATGGATAAACTCTATGCAGATTTTTTGGGGAATTCCCGGTTCAAAAGATATGTCTGATTATAACGACATCGATCTGGCTCAAACATATAGTACTCAAAACAGTATCAAATATAAACTGCCTGTTTTGGAATCCACAAAAGCAATACAAGAAAGTATTTATCTCAATACTGGTATTACCTATCAGGCAAATAAACAAACACTATTTAGCTTTAATGCTTATAACCTTATGGGATTTTTCAATACAAGGTATAATAAACGTAACTATTTTCAACGAACAAGTCATTATAGAGAAATGGCTCCTAGCTTTGCCTGCAGGGTAAGTTATAAATTTTAAAAGGTTATGAAAATGCAAAAGCGTGAAAAAGAGATACTCATTGTCGATGACAAAGTAGAAAACATAGAACTTCTAAATAAGTTTCTCAAAAAAGAAGGTTATAAACTTCGTAATGCGACCAATGGTAAGACTGCTCTTTTAAGTGTTCAAGCTAAACAACCGGATTTAATTATTTTAGATATCAATATGCCGCAAATGAACGGCTTTGAAGTCTGTAAAAGACTCAAAGCGGACAAAAAAACAGCCCACATACCGGTTATGTTCATCTCTGCACTAAATGATCTACAGTCAAAAATAGAAGCTTTTAATGTTGGTGGACTTGACTATATTATAAAACCATTTTCCAGTGAAGAGGTTTTAGCACGTGTTCGTATTCACCTTGAACTCTCCGACTACCAGCATAACCTTGAAGCAAAAGTACAAAATGGTCTCAAAGAGATTAAAGCACTCAACAAAGAGATAGAAGAGACTCAAGATGAGATGATTGTTACACTGGCTTCTATTTTAGATGCCAAAGATGATGATACCGGTAAACATGTTATGCGTGTAGCAGAGTTTTCTAAACTGTTGGCAGAGTTGTATGGACTACCACAACAAGAGATTGACCTTATCTATAAAGCATCACCTTTACATGATGCCGGTAAAGTTGCTATTCCCGACAACATTCTTAACAAACCAGGTAAATTCACCCCTGAAGAATGGGAGATTATGAAAACACATGCCATCAAAGGGTATGAAATTTTTCAAAATTCTCACAGACCTATTTTACAAATGGCAGGAACAATTGCAAAAGAACATCATGAAAAATGGAATGGTACTGGTTATCCATATGGATTAAAAGAGTATGAGATCAACATCGCAGGTCGTATTGTTATTCTTGCAGATGTATTTGATGCTTTGACACATAAACGTGTTTATAAAGATGCATGGAGTTATGAAGAAGCGCTTGCATTTATTCATGAACAAAAAGGAATCATGTTTGAACCAAAACTTGTAGAACTTTTTAATAGTAATTTTGAAAGATTTGTTGCTATTCATCAAGAATTAGCAGACTAACTGTCTTTATATTGTCTTTTTTTCTATTAGGAATCAATTTTATTTATGATAAAATGGTGATGATACTGAAAAAGGATCCCACATGAAAAGTAGACAAAAGACACTCTCATTATGGTTTGGACTTCTTCTAAGTTCTTTATTATTTACACAAACGATGCTCAATGCTTCTAATGTAAGCAAAGAAGAGACCGATCGCATAGCGCTGCAATCCTACCTCTATGCCTACCCTCTTGTCCTTATGGATGTTACCCGAAAGCAGATGACAAATACACCTGCTGGAAAGATCCAAAGCCGTGGACCGATGATGCAGTTTGTTCATATGAGAACATTTCCAGAAGCAGAATTTAAAGAAGTTGTACGTCCAAACTTTGACACACTCTACTCTCTTGCGTGGATCGATGTTAGTAAAGAGCCTGTCATCATCAGTGTTCCTAAAGTAAAGGACAGATTTTATATGCTTCCTATGCTTGATATGTATACAGATGTTTTTGCTGTTATCGGCACATATGGGACAGGTACAGAAGCTGGAGATTTTGCACTTGCACTACCATCATGGCAAGGAAAACTTCCAAAAGGTGTCAAACGCATCAATGCACCAACTTCAGTTTTTTGGATTTTAGGAAGAACACAAACAAATGGTGTCAAAGATTATGACTATATTCATAAAATTCAAGACGGGTTTAAAGTAACACCACTTTCATCTTGGGGTAAAAAGTATACACGACCACCATTTAAAAAAGATCCTAACGTAGATGATACAACACCACCGCTCACGCAAGTACAAAATATGTCGGCAAAAGAGTTCTTTAGCTATGCAATGGAGTTAATGAAAGAGTACCCTCCGCATATTACAGATATGGTAATGACCGCACGTATGGAGCGTATAGGTCTTATACCTGAGAACTTCAATTATGACAAACTTCCAAAAGCTACACAAAAAGCATTAGAGCACGCTACAAAGATCTCTCATCCGGAGATGAAAAAGTATATGCCTCGCTTGGGAGAAAATGCAAATGGTTGGCAGATGATTACAAAAAGTATTGGTGTATATGGAAATGATTACCTACAACGTGCGACTATTGCACTTATTGGACTTGGAGCAAATCCATATGAACAAGCTGTATATCCACTCAATATTACAGATAAAAACGGAAAAGTTCCTATGGGAGGGAAAAAGTACATCTTACACTTTAACAAGGATGAGATACCTCCTGTAGATGCATTCTGGTCACTTACTATGTATGATGAAGAAGGCTTCCAAGTTGCAAACCCTATCAATAGATTTGCTATCGGTGACAGAGATGATCTAAAGTACAATAAAGATGGTTCACTTGATATATACATCCAAGCCTCATCACCGGGTAAAGATAAAGAATCCAACTGGTTACCATCTCCAAAATCTGGAGTACTTGGCATAACACTTCGTCTCTATGCTCCAAAACAGTCTGTTCTTGATGGCTCATGGAAACCACCTTACATCCAAAAAGTCAAATAACTTATCTAAGTATATCTTCTGAAATTTCACTCAGAAGATATACAAAAAACTATACAATAGAGAGTTACTCCTTACTTTTTTTCTCACTATAGTTAATCACTACAACTTTAGATTCTAAATCTTCATACTCTTTTTGAACCTGATTGATCTCTTTAGTTAATTGAACAAATTTTTCATTGAGTACTTTTTTATTTTTACTTTTCTCATAAGCTTTGCGTAAAGATTTCATTTCACTGAGCAACTTCTCTTTTTTTGCTTTTAATAATGCAAGCTTTTTCTTTTTAGTGTTACTCATTGCTATATTTTTATTGATTGTTTTTTTATACTCGTTGACAACTTTTTTATGAGTTTGTGTTTTGTTTTTTGTCACAGTTTTTTGTACTGGTGATTTTTTAACTCTCTGTTTCTTAACCGATACTTTTTTACTTGTTTTTACTTTAAGCGGTTGAGACTTTTTTTCAGGTTCAATTTTTTTATGTGTTGAACAACCTAAAAAACCAAACAGTATAACTCCTGTTAAAATAATATATTTCATTTTTATCTCCTTATCTGAAATATCACAAAAATTAAATTTTGCTCAACATCATCTTAGCCATTATAAACAAATGATAAGAAAATAAATTCAGAAGTAATTTTTAAGAAAATCCTTATTTTAGGACTTCTCTACCTATATTTTTCTCAACAGATTTTATCTTGTTTTTTAATCTGTCTTGTGAATTGTGTCGAATATCAAACTTCAAAGAAGAATAAACTCGCTCACAATCTTTTACCTGTTCATAAGCCAACTCGATTACATCAAGTGCCTCACGCACCGTATCTGTCTCTACTATCGTACCCATAGGTGTCAGCTGATACTTTACACCACTTTTATCTATAGCATCAATGATTTTTGCCACCTGTTTTGAAACAGAAGCACCCTCTCTACAGTTGTCTGATGTAGGAAACATTGCAAGCTCTAAAAGTACACTCATTTTTTAATCCTTTGTATGTTTTATAAAATATAGCATAAAACCTATGCTACTAACTTGACAGGATCTATGCCATAAAAATCTTTTAGCTCTTTATAAAGTTCGGGGAAATGTCTCTGCAAACTTTTTGGGGATTGAAAAAAACGCTCTGTAAGAACCGCAAAGAATTCAGCTTCATTCGTTGCAGCATATGCACCTAAAAGCTTATACTTTCCCCATTCTTTATCTTTAAAAACAATCTTGTGAAGCTTTTTATAATCACGATACAGGATTTTAGCCCACTCATCATACTTTGAACGTTCTAATGGAGGGATGCCATCTGCAAGCCCATCCATAAAGTCTATCTCATGTGCAAACTCATGGATAATGACATTGTCATGTCG
>Ga0256828_1002308_pt1 | contig 11423 bp, 30 predicted proteins | sample CV88metaG_FD_185993 | JGI IMG/M metagenome (GOLD analysis project Ga0256828, IMG submission 185993) | Hydrothermal vent microbial communities from East Pacific Rise, Pacific Ocean - CV88 | ecosystem: Environmental > Aquatic > Marine > Hydrothermal vents | place: Pacific Ocean: East Pacific Rise... | reverse complement strand
AAACAATGTCATATATCTCGTCCAGACCATTTAGGATATATGTCTAAAAATTTTGATGAAACTGCTCATATTTCATTATTACTTAGTAAAAAAGAAATCAAAGAAATTTATAAAATGGTTCAAACACCTGGTCTTACTCTAATTGTAACCGAAATTTACCAAAGAGAAGACACCAAAAAAATCAAATGTAAATTAAATGTTGCTAAAGGTAAACGAGATTATGATAAAAGAGAAACTCTTAAGAGAAAAGCACAAGAAATGGACGCTAAAAGAGCAATGAAAAATTACTAATTCTTCCAATTTAAACTTAGTTTAATGTTTCTTGTGTTATAATTATATTAAGAAAACAAAGAGAAGGATTATAAAATGAAAACATTTACAGAATTATCAAAAATAGAACAAATGAACTTAATGGAAACATTTGATGGTATTATCAACTCAGCTGATAAATTATATATTGCTGCATCAGAAATATTTGAAATTATTAAAAGAGAAAATTTAAAAACTGAAATTTCTGAAGATGATTTTGAAATGTTATTAAATGACTGTTCTAAATATAGTGAAGCTTTAGATGAATTATTTTAGGAATATTTATGGACAAAAAAGTAATTAAAATGAAAGTTATTACTAATGCAAATACTTCAAAATTTAATACTAGATGTAGTGAATTATTGGCTTTAGGTTATCAGCCAAGTAGTGAATTTATAACATTTACTGAAGGGGAAAGTGTATTTTTATGTCAACAATTTTGTGTATATGAAGAAAATGAAGTTATCGTTGAAAAGGAAAGAAAGGAAATATGATGTGGTATGAATGGAGTGGTAGATATATACAAAAAGACAGATATTTTAGAGATAAATATAGGGTCGAAAAAGGAGACATTTTATATTATCCTTATGTTAAAAATGATAAATTACATCTCCAAAAAGTTCAGGTTGAATGTATAGAATGGGATGATAATGCTCCAGAATACAGATTTGAAAGCCCAAAAGCAATTTGTAATATTTCTAAAGTAAAATTTTTAGGTGGTAAAAAATGGTTAGAAGTTCCTTTATGGCTATCATCAAAAGATAAAATGACAGCAAGAGGAATATTCGTAAAATACAGTAAATATTTAGAACAGATTAGAATTAGAAAAACAAAGGAAAGATAATGGCTTTAATACAATATCACTGCCCTAAACATCCTGAATACACTAAGAGAGGGACAGTCCCTAATGGTATGAAAGATCCTGATTATTCAAAAGAAAATTTTAATAAAGGAAAAATAAATTGGGATTCTATGACACCAATTTGTCCAAAATGTAGACAAGAAATGGAACCTTTGTGGAGCAGAAATAAAGGTAACAAATACATAGATGGTGTTGATTGGAAATTAGATGAAAATTTTAAAAAATCTTTGAGATGGAATGTCAAAAGAGATAAAAAGAAAAAAGGAAAAAAGGCTTCAAAATGATAACATTTGATATGAATTGTGAAAATTGTAAACATAGTTATGAAACCACTTGGGGTGATATTTGTATTTGTGATTTAGATAGTACAAATCAAATAGCTTTTATATGTTCTTTATATAAAGAAGAAATCACCGAAAATTTAAAAGAAAAATGTTATAGAGAACTAAGTTTTGAATATAAAGATAAAGAAGGAAAGTAAATGAAAACATGTAAATTGATATTACCAATAGGTTTACCAGGTTCAGGTAAAACTTATCTCGGTGGACAAATATGTAACGAATATAATTATAGACATTTTGACGCTGATTATCATTTTAAAAATGGTGTAGGACTTGACGAAATTTTAGAAAGAGTTAAAGATGAACTCGAATTTCACGAAGATGGTTTATACTTAGATGGTTTATTTACTACTGAAAAAGTAATTAATAAAATTCTTGATATGCCAATGGGACTTAAAAGACTAAGAATTGAAGTTATTTATTGGACTGCATTTGATAATGATAGAGAAAACTGTATTAAAAACGATGACTTAAGAAACAGAGATGTAAATTCACATTTAACTATTAAGAAATCTCCTACACCATTTTGTCCTTCTGAAAATGACGAAAGAATTTCCAAATTAACAACAAGAGAAGTTAAATCTTATGACTACTTAGATGTTTTAGTTGATAAAGCTGATGTATATGATACTAAGTCAAGTGAATATACTACTGGTGGTACTTATGGTACATGTTGGGATGAAGATGGTCCATCACGATGTTCTGTGGATTATAATGATTATGATTTATTGACTGAATATAGCTTCAAAAATATATTAAAATTATTTGATTTAGAAGTGAAAGATTTAAGTGAAAAAACTATAGAAGAATGTAAAAGTATAGTAAACGAACATAGTGACTCAGAGTCGGATTATTATGGTGGTTGTAGAGAATTTGATTATTATGAATATAACTTAAAAGATATGATTAGACACATTCTTAAATATCAATTTAATATAGAAAAATATACAAAAGAATATATTGAAGGTAAAATACCTGAAAGATTTTTATAATGACTAAATACAAATATAGTTATTTTATTAATGCAAAATTAGAAAATTATAGTTCAAGTGATATTATTAACTTAAATATTATTATGACATTTAATAGTTTGCCTGATGAAAATTCAATTAGAGAAATCAAAAATAAAATCTTAGAAGAAAATGTTAGATATAAATTTGTAACAATTAAAACAATGACATTATTGGGACAAGAAAAATTATCAAGTAATAAAAGGAAAGAAATATGAGAGTAGCAATATATGGTGCAAGTGATGATTTAATAGAATTTGAAGGAGATATTTCTAAAGAAATAGATTCAAATTCTTCAACAGCTAAAAAGTTTTATGTTTATTGTAAAAATGATCTTCAGTTTACATTCCAAGTTAAATTTACAAATGCAGGTTATTGGCAAATAATACCTCAAATGGATGATAAAACTTGGGAAGAAAGTAATGAAAATTATTGCAAAGAATGGGATATTACACTTGTTTTTAATGATGAAAATAGATGTAGACATAGCACAACTTTAATTATAGATTCAAGAAACATGAATTTTGAAATAGAAAGAAAGAGAAGAAAAAAATAATATGAAAATTTATAGAAAAATTTATAGAAGTTATGCAACTTCAGAATCTGTTGAAGTATCAGATGAACAAGAAGAACTTTATGAAATGGGTGAAATTTCATTAGAAGAATTATTTAATAATAAAGAAAAAGAATTATTAAATGAAAAAAAATATCCGGAAATAGAATATGAAGATAGAGAATTCGATCAAGAAATTGAATATGATTTGAGTTGGAATTAAGTATTTTTTTGATATAATAAAATATTGAAAGGATATTTATGAAAATACAAAACAAAAATAATGAAGAAATATTGGATGATTGGATACTTGATGAAGAATCTGAATCTGAATCCGTATATGATTATGAACAGAGAAGAAAAAAAGAAGTACAGAAAGAATTCGGTGAAAATGTAGCAAACTATTATATGGAATTACACGACGAACTAGGTACCGCATTTTATAAAAAAGGTACTTATAAAAGTACTGATGGAAGTCTTCAAGATTTTAAAGATTATTTAAAAGCAATAGAAATAATTATGGAAGATGAAGGTAGAAATACTTGTGAAGCCGCTTATGATAAAGGTAGACTACAAATGAAAGAAGATTTTGAAAGTATTATTGAAAATTGGAAATGTGATATTAGATCTTTAAAAGTAGGTAGTATTTTTTATACAATTAAACAAGATACAATGATGAGTGGTGCAACATATTTAAAAGAACATAAATGGGAAGTAATAGATGTTAAAGAATATACACTTGAGTATGAAAATAAAAAAATTATTGAAGTTAAAGAATTAGATAACAATAATATTAAAATTGGAAGAGATGTTTTTTGGTTTTTTACTGATATAGAACTAATAGATATTGCTTATGATGATAAAGAAAAAGTTGATAAACTTAGAGAAGAACATGATAAAAAAGAAACTTCTTGGGCGTTTCAACATAAAGATATGTTTCACGGATGGAATGCAGGAGATATTTAATGAAAAATACAAATAAAATAAAGATTGATTTTAATACATTTAAAGAATTTGATAAGGATTGTTTTACTTATAGTATTGGAAATTTACAAGATTTAGTTACAAAAGGTGTTTATGAAAAAATAGATTCATTGGTTTTAGAAAATATGCCTGATAAAATATTTTATGATTTAGTACAAAAGATAGAAAATGAAAAACTAAGGAGAGAAAATGAAAGAAAAATGGAACAGATTTAAAAAATTTATGACAGAGCCTACTCCTGAAAATAAGTACAGCAAATATTATTATGTTAAAACATACTATATGAGAAAGGTACATAGTAATATTTTCTATCTGTACTTATTTGGAATAGGTTTAATTATTCCAGATTTATATTTTATGCCAGTTGTTTTGGTTCTTGTTTTGGGTTGGATTTTTGCTTGGTATTATGACGCTAAATTTGATAAGGAATTTTATAATCCACTTAATTCGGTACATCATAAACTAACACAGAGATATTTAAAAATAATCAATAATCTTAATGCACATAAAGCGTATGAACCTAAAGAGAATGAGGAACAAAGAAGAATAACAGGAATGTTAGAAACTCTTGAAGAAAATATTGATATTTGGCCACCAGATAAAAGTTCACGATGGTTAGGATTTATACAAGCATATATGATTAAAGAAAATCATATTACAATTCAAGAAGAAAGAGATTTTTCGAGACCGTTATTTCACAATGCTTACAAGAAGTTAGGTTATAATATACCAAAGTCTGTAAGTATATAGAAAGTACAAGATAATTAAATAAAAACTTGTTATAATACAATATAAAGGATAAAAAATGTTCAAAGATAGAAAAATAATTAAATATAGGACTTTTAATTCAAGTACCGAATTTGAAAAATGGCAGGAAGAATCTGATGAACCAAGACATATTAATCAGATACAACCTCAACTTATTGAAATGGGAATTGGTTTAGATGAATTTGATGATGGTAAAGATAAAGGAATGACCGGAGCGGGTAAAACCACTTTTGGAATTTTTGTAACATATTTGGAAGATATGAAATAGGAATTTTTATGAAGATAGAAACTAAATACGATCCTGGAAATATTGTTTGGTTTTTTGATAAAGAAAATAGACCACAACAAAAAGAAATAAAATCGGTTAATTTATATAAAGATAAAGTAAGAGAAGAACTTTATTATAATATAATTGGTGATAATAGAAGTTATATAGAAACTGAGTTATTTGATACACAGCAAGAATTATACGGGAGTTTATAATGCAAGAAATTGAAAAGAATACTAATACAGTGGAAGAATTTATTCAAGAATGTTTGGAATTAGATTATGAATATGAAGATATTTTTGAATATTTAAAAACAAATCACAAAGGATAAAAAATGGCAAGAATGCAAGAGGTTAAAAAAGATAACAATGATGAGAAGAAATTAAATTCTACTGAACATACACTGTTTAAAAAGAAAATTCAAGGTTCTGAAGAAGAAACCAAAAAAGGTTTATATAAAAAAATTCCAGGATATACAAGATATAGATTTTTTGTAAGTGATTTTATGGAATTTGAAAGAGGTTTACATGAAATTTATAATGAATTATGGGACGCAGGAAAAAATGATAGATTAGAATTAAGAATTAATTCAAATGGTGGAATGGTTAATGAGGGTGCTCAATTTTATAGTATAATTAAAAATAAATTTAACGGCAGAACTACAACTATTCTTGACAATAAAGGCTATTCTATGGGGGCACTTACTTTTTGTATGGGCGATAAAAGGGTTGTAACAGAAAGAGCAGATTTAATGTTTCACGATTATTCAGGTGGTCTTGGTGGAAAAGGTGGAGAAATCCAATCAAGAAATGAACATACGCAAAAATTTATTAGAAAATTTTTTAAGGAAGTTATTTTAGATCAAGGTTTTTTAACTAAAAAAGAATATAATAATATGCTTATTGGACAAGATTATTGGTTTGACGCTGAGGAAATGTGTAGAAGAGGTATTGCTACTCATGTTCTTGTAGATGGGGAAGAGGTAAAATCTGAAATGTACTTAGCTGAATTAAGTTATGTTGGTGAGTTAGATGAAACCGAAAAACAAAGAAAGAAAAATATCAAAAAATTAGCAAAAAAATTAGCAAAGGGAAAATAAAATGAAGAAAATGACAGTTAAAAAAGCAATTATGTTAATAAGTAAATTAACATCAAAATTAATAAGTGTAAATAAAGATCATGAAATGGATAGAATTGAAAGAAAGATTGGTATTCTTAAAGATTTTATTTATTTTCAAAAAGAATTAAATGATGGTAATTGGTAATGAAAATACTAAATGAAAATGATAAATATATTATTAAAGAATTAGTAGATGGTAGATTCCAGGTTATGAGATATTCAAATTCAGATTGTGTATATCAAACTATAACCGATATGCCATCCTTAGAAAAAGCAAAAGAAAATGTAGAACATTTAAAAACAATTGCATGGATTGATTAGGAAATATAATGAACACAACAATAACTGGTAAAATAAAATTAAAGACAGCTAAAAAAATAAGATTGCTTGTTAGAACCGAAAGTGGTACATACGAAAGTAATTATAGAGATATAGAAAATAAAATATATAGTATCAATCTTGGGGATAACGATTTATTAACACAAGATGGGTATTTTAAAGAAGCACAAATTGAATTAATGGTTTTTGATATAAACAATAGAAGATTATCTTCTTTAATGTTTGCAATATCAAATAAAAAATCAGTTATTGTAGCTGATATAAAATTAAAAGGATTATAATGGCACTTATGAATAAAAGACAGACACCAGGAAGAATAACGGATACACATGTTTTCTTCTGGAATAGCATTTATAGTCAGTGGTACACAACACCAAAACAATTTACAGAAAATGGTGTTGTTTTTTCAAATGCAGAAAAATATATGATGGTTAAAAAAGCCGAGGTTTTTGGTGCAACAGATATTTTGGAACAAATGATTAAATCAGATAATCCTAGATTAATTAAACAACTTGGTAGACAAATTTCTAATTTTTCTGATGAAGTTTGGGACCAACATAAAATGGATATAGTAACTCAAGGGAATGTATTAAAATTTGGACAAAACCCAGATTTGCTCGAAATCTTAAAAGAACATAAAGATAAAATTATAGTTGAAGCGTCACCTCAAGATAAAATTTGGGGCATCGGCTTACATTGGGATAACGATGATGTCCTTGATGAAAGTAAATGGAAAGGTCAGAATTTACTTGGTGAATGTATAATGAGAGCAAGAAATATTTTGATTTAATTTACTTTAAGCTAACTTTAATATTTCTTGCGTTATAATTATATTAATAAAAACATATAAAGGTTAATACAATGACAATTCCATATTTTAAAGAATTAATTTCAGTAAAAAATCCTAAAGCTATAAATTTAGAAACAACATTAGAAAACATAAAAATATCTTTAGATAAAAAAATAATTATTGTAGGTGATTTAAGATTAAGAATTGAATTTTATCCTCAAACTTGGGAATTTGAAAGATCTGAAGGTATTGATATTTGGAATAAATGTTGTGGTTCTTTAAGAGGAAAAAGATATAAAAATTTTTATAAACAACCTACTATAGAAGAAAAAATGAATTACTTACTAAATGTAATTAAAATCAAAGAAGCTTATTTAATTCTTGATGGGAGAATATAATGACTCCTAAAACTTTTAGAAATTTTTTATTACTCACATTGGTATTTTCTGTAACAGTTGGTATTTTATTTTCTGATAATATTTCGGCTGAAAAAATTAAAAAATGTCAAAATAATCTACAATATTCAAGACCAACTACTGTAAATGCAGTATTTTTTTAAGGAGGATATAATGCCTGAAGGAACTCAAGAATTAATCAAAAGAGAAATGGATTTATTATTTGCTATTGTTAAAAAAGACACAAGAACAAAAGGTCCTAAAAGATCAACAAGGTTAAAACCATCACCTCAAGCCTATTTTGATAGAAAATGCAAAAGTATTGAAAAAAATATAAAAATTTGGTGGCTCACTGGTTATTATAAAGGTGTAAGATATGAGTAAGATATGAGTAAGATGAATAAACAAATTTTCCATGGAGGTTGTTTATCTTGTTACTCACAAGAAATCCACGGTGTTAAAAGATGTGAAGGGTGCCAATGTCATAAACCAAATTGGGATTTACCGGATTTATTAATTCAAAAAAGTGAATATAAAAAATATCTTGAAGATTTTAAAGATAAAGAATTCAAAAGAGAAGAAAAAAGAATTATGTCTAGTGCACCTAGTACATTTAACGAGATTGTATCAGCTGTAAGGTCTCTTAAACCTAACCATAATTTTTCAAGAGATAAAAGAAAACTTATGTTTCAAGAATTATTTTCTAGTATTGAAAACGATTATTCTGAAGGCACAAGAGCAAATCATATTTATGAAATGTTAAAAGAAACACTTGAAGTCATTCCTAAAGAATTCTTAGAAAATAATTATCCATCTGCACATTTCAAAAGTGCACTAGAAGCAATTATGGGAAAAGATTTTAAAGAAGAAAAACCTGGTAAGAAATATATTTAAAAAAGTAAAAAAAGCAAAAGAAGGAAAGAAAAATGAAAGAATACGATGGATTATTAAAACCTATAAAACCAACTAAACCAACTAGTACATTTATTGAACCAAATCCTGTTTTAATTCGAGAAGATAGCAATTCCGATAATAATGGTTTAGTTATTGTATTGTCAGTAGTTATTGTTATTTTATTAACAATAATTTTAAATACAAAATTTCCTGGTAGAGATTTTAGAAAACCTGTAGTTTATAATGTAGAAAAAGTAGTTACAAAAGTTGTTGTAAAAGAGAAAGAGCCTTTAATGAATTTAAGTAATAATGAAAAAGCAGCATTATTTTTGGTTATACCTGGTAGTATAATGGGCTATTTTTTAATTACTGGAATCGGTGCTGGTGCAAGAGCGGGAAAACAGAAATATGACAAATTCGGTAGAAAATATATTTAGGGGAAAATATGAAAAATCAAAAACCATTAACGATAGATGATATGAAGAGAAATGAAAGCAAAATGTTTTATGATACATACGCGAGACCTATGAAGCCTATAGGATATTCTTTAGATGAAGTTCTTGAAAGAGAACTCCAAGATTTTAGAAATAATACAAAATTTACACAAGCACCTTGTTGGCATGCAGAACAAGTAAAATTAAGTGAAATTACTGAAGACGTATCAGAATATCAAATTGATATGGCTATTAGAATGACACGAATGGCTATGGCTTTTGAAGGTTTAGAAATGACAGAAAAAGATATGAATTCGTTAAAAGCTAAATATTATTCAAATATTTAGAAATTTCATGTAATTTCATGTAATTTAAACTTAATTTAATATTAAGTGGTTATAATTATATTATTAAAAAGAAGGAGAAAAAGATGGAATTTCAAGAATTAAATAAAATGGTTAAATATTGTAGTAATCAAATAAATGCAGATAAATTTGTAAGATTAATGATACCTAGATATAATGATGAAAATTATATTATGAATTTATGGCCTCAGTTTAGAGACAATTCAATGATGTTTATTACTTCAAGAAACGAAGTTGAGTTATTTGATGCTATTATAAAAGAAATGGAAGAAATAAATTATCAAGGATAGTTATGAAAACTGCTGAAGAAATAATAAATGATTATTATAAAACCCATTTTGAAACTGCTGAATGGGAAGGTGATTTAAAAGAGTATGCTCTAAGATTTAAAGAAATGTATGATAAAGAAATTAAATTTTTAAGAGATATGAAAATAAAAGAAAAACAAAATAAAACAGAAAAAGAATTAGCTGAAATAGCTTTAAGTAATGTTAATTATTGTTATCATGAAATTATGATAAAATTCAAAAATTTATTAGGAGAAATTTAATGGCAAAGAAAAATAGTAGAACAGAGTCGTTAGGTACAAGAATGAAAGAATATGAAAAAGATAGTGAATTAGTTATTAATCCTAAAGATCATATAATAATCCGAGCAGATGGTCATAAGTTTAGCAAATACACTAAAGGAATGCAGAAACCATTCGATGAAATATTTAGTAAAGCGATGGAACTTACTACAATAGACCTAGTTGAAGAATTTAATGCTTACACAGGATTTGTGCAGAGCGATGAGATAACTTTAATTTTACCAAGTCTTATGACTACAGATAAACACAAAGGTCAAAATGCTCCAAAATGGGGTCATACTTCTGGCGGTAGAACACAAAAATTGGCATCATTAGTATCAGGCTTCTGTACTATGAGTTTTAATAGGCATTTTAGCGAATTAGTAAATGAAAAACAATTATCAGATATGTTCATAGGAACAGAATATGGTATTAATATGCAAAATAAAATTGGAAAAGCTTGGTTTGATTGTAGAGTATTTGGTGTACCGTCGGATGAAGAAGCATTTAATGCAGTAATGTGGAGAGTTCGCGACGCTGAAAAGAATTCAAGAAGTATGTTTGCTCAAACTTTTTGTAGCCATAAAGAACTTCAAAATAAAACTGGTTTAGAACAAGTAGAATTCTGTAAAGAAAAAACCGGTGAAGATTGGGAACTAATTGAAGATAGATACAAATATGGAATTCTTGTAAAGAAACATCAATATCAGAAAGTTGTGGAAGTTCCAGAAGGTGGCATAAATGCTTATAACTCAGATGAAGTTAAGACAGTTACACGTTCAAAAATAGTAACTTATAGTGAAAAGTTGGTTTTTAGTGATGAAGCTGTGCAAAAAATTATGAGAAAATATTTATAAGGAAAAACTATGTATATAGATTGTAAAAAATGTGGGTTTAGTCAAGATGATTTTTGGGACAAAAAGTATTATAATCCAGCTGTTAGTTTGTTAGATTGGATGGACATATTACTTAATAAAGATAAAGTAAATATGGATGCAGGAGTACAGAATAAAAAGATCACATATAGAGAATTAATAGCGCAAGAATTTGAAAATTATGCTAACATTATAAGAGAACAAAAATGGGTTACTTATGAACATTTTTGTGACGATAATCCTGAAATGAAGTGTCCAAATTGTGGTTCTACACTAAATATAGATTAGAAGGAAAAAGTAATGAATTTGGAAAAATACATAGAATTGGGCGAATTAAAAGTTATTGATGACTTATCAGAAAAAGAGCTAGAAGATTTAAAATTAGAAGATGACGAATATCTTTTAAAAATCAATTCTGGTGGAACAGCTTTTATGACAAAGAAAAATAAAACAGGAACCGTTCCTGTTGCTTGGTTAAATTGGGAAAATTATAGAAATAATAATCATAAAACATATATCATCAAAGAATCTTTCAGAAAAGGGTGGAA
>Ga0256828_1002307_pt1 | contig 11423 bp, 11 predicted proteins | sample CV88metaG_FD_185993 | JGI IMG/M metagenome (GOLD analysis project Ga0256828, IMG submission 185993) | Hydrothermal vent microbial communities from East Pacific Rise, Pacific Ocean - CV88 | ecosystem: Environmental > Aquatic > Marine > Hydrothermal vents | place: Pacific Ocean: East Pacific Rise... | reverse complement strand
TTTATTGATATTAAGGTAGCATACTTTTATGAAAAAAACACTAATAGCCCATTCACCAGATGCAGATGATATTTTTATGTACTACGCCATAAAGTTTGGCTGGGTAGATATGAAAGATGTTGTGTTTGACAATATTGCAAAAGATATTCAAACACTTAATGAAGATGCCTTAAATGGTGTGTATGACATAGTTGCAATCAGTTTTGCACTTTACCCTCACATTAAAGAGGAGTATGCTCCACTTAGAACTGCTGTAAGTTTTGGGGAGGGGTATGGTCCTAAAGTTATTAAACAAAAGGGTAAAAAACTCAAACGTAATTTTAAAGTAGCTTTAAGTGGAAAACACACAACAAATGCTATGCTTTTTCGCATCGCTTACCCTGAAGCTCGTATAACATATATGAACTTTTTAGAGATAGAAGATGCAGTTTTAAATGGTGAAGTGGATGCGGGTGTGCTTATACATGAGTCTATTTTAACGTACGATGATAAATTGGAAGTTGAGCGTGAGATGTGGGATATTTGGCAAGAGTTAGCAGGTAAAGATTTACCACTTCCACTAGGTGGTATGGCAATTCGTCGTTCCATTCCACTTAACAAAGCAATAGAGTATGAAAAAACACTTACAAAAGCGGTTGATGTTGCACGTAAACATAAAGAGCGTCTTTCTGCGATGTTACTAGAGAGGGATTTAGTTCGCATTGATGCACCAACACTCGATAAATATTTAGAGCTTTATGCAAATGATGATTCTATCTCTTTAAGTGAGATTCAATACAAAGCGATAAACAAACTTTTTGAGATTGGTTATAAGCATGGTTTTTATGAGAGTGAAGTAAAAATTGAGGATTATTTAATCCCCCTTGAATATGAGGAGTTAAGAAACTCATAATGGAAGCAAAACTTATAGGACTTGGAGTAGATACTTTTAAAATAGCACTTATGTTAGCACTTCCTGGTCTTTTAACAGGAATGTTTTTAGGGCTTGCAGTTTCTATTTTTCAAGCAACTACACAAATTAATGAGATGACACTCTCCTTTATCCCTAAAATTTTAGGTGTTGTTATTGTAATTATTTTAACAATGCCTTGGATGTTAAACTCTATGATAGATTTTGCAACACATATTTTTGGGATGATTCCTAATTTTGTAGAATGAATTACAAAACAATCAACTTCTCACAATACTCCTCTTTTAAAATTGGCCCAACAATAGAGGTTGCTCTTTTAGAAAAACCAAGTGACTATTCAAAAGAGTTTACTATCGTTGGTGGAGCAAATAACCTTTTAGTAAGTGATAATCCACCACCACTTATGCTTCTTTCTAAAAAGTATGATTATATAAAAATAGAAGATAACCTTTTAAAAATAGGTGCTGCAACTCCAAGTGGAAAAATCGCCTCTTTTTGTAAAAAAAATAATATTGCAAATTTTGAGTTTCTCTCCCATCTGCCTGGAAAACTTGGCGGGCTTGTTTTTATGAATGCGGGGCTTAAAGAGTATGAAATTTTTAATAATTTAGTAGAGATTACAACAACTTCAGGTAAACAGATAAAACAAAATATAGAGTTTGGATACCGCTACACAAATATAAAAGAGCCAATACTAGAGGCAACATTTTTACTTGAATATGGGTTTGATGATACAAAAGTACAGATGTTTAAAAAGATGAGAGCAAACCAACCTTCACTTCCAAGTGCTGGAAGTTGTTTTAAAAATCCACCCAATAATTATGCTGGAAAACTTATAGAGGAAGTTGGTCTTAAAGGGTTTAAAAAAGGTGCAATGGAGTTTAGTACACAACATGCAAACTTTTTAGTTAATAATGGTGGAGGAGATTTTGAAGATGCCCTTTGGCTTATAAAAGAGGCGCAAAAAAGGGTTTTAGAACAATTTGCAATCACACTAGAGTGTGAAGTGCAAATTCTTTAAGTTTATTATTTCACGCTAAACTCTAAATACCCATCATGGATTCCATTGTTATCTTTTATATAACTGTAAGAGTATTGGAAATGTTTGGGATTGTTTTTTTCTTTTGACATAACACGAAGATAGTATGTTCCTGCACTAAGAGGAAGTGTTTTTTCTAAAGAGTATTGAGTAAGGTTTTGTTCACTAAAAATGATATTATCTAAACTTTTTTTAGAGATATTAACATCATAAACAATGGTATCTCCTTCTAAATCTACAGATTTCCCCCATCCAATAGATATTTTTTTTGTTGCACTATCGTAAGTTACATTTTCATCGAATGGCATAGGACTTCCAATAACACTTTTGAAAAGGTCTATATTTTCTTGTATTCTTGTTATAAGTTGTTGAGCAGTTTTTTGACAGTAATTTTGTGAATTATGTTTAGAATCTGGTTCTACTCCTTGGTAAGGAAGAACAAGAGGTAGATATTTATCAACAATAGCTTGTACCGCTTTATCTGTTATATATTTAGTTCTTAATTCATCTATAAGTTTATAAAGATCTTCTCTATTTTTCTTTATACTTAAAAATTTACGATGAAGTGGTACTTCCCACCATAACGAGATCCCATACTCATAACGTTTAAGATATTTTTTGATTGACCAAGCTCCATCATAATCCCATGGAAGAAAGTAAAATGTATCACTATAAAGAGGATTGTAAAGATAATAATTATGTTGAATTGTATCTTTATCTCCTAAAATAAGATTCATTGCTAACCAAGTTAAGTAATTTTTTCTGTTGAAATATTTTGCAATTACACTATCAATATCATTTGTAGTTTCTACAGCTTTAAGCATTTCTATAAGCTTTGTGTTATCTTTTCCAGTTTTAACTTCCAGGATATGCTTAAATCTAGCAGGATAAAGTGGTTCCCCTTTTGCATTTAAAGCCATAAAGTAATTATCATATTTAAATGTAAAGTTCACGGTATTATAAAGATGATCATTTTCATTCCATCCTCTACGGATCAGAAATTCTTTTCTTATAGATTCAGCTTGATTAAATAAACCATAATCTTCTCCATTGATAATAAGATGAAAAAAATTTACAGGAAGACCTATAATATTTGGAACTTTATGTAGAAGCGTAAAGGCAACTTTATTCCGCAATCTAGAACGGTCAGATTCTGATTTTGTCAAAGGAAATTTACGTTGTTGCATATAAAGGGGAGCAGTATTATCAAGTTTTACTGTATATGATTTTTGAGGAAGTCTTCTCGTATAATTCCCTTTAACACTCATTTTTGCATTGTTTTGAGAAGTATTTTGATAATCTGGTGTTTGCATATTTACATGTAAAGTAGGTTTATATGTATCTTCTGGATCTAAGTCATTGTTTACATCTTCAAAAGTACAAGGTCTAGGTTCAGCTGCTGGATTTGTATAAGGGCTACAAAGATATTCATTAGGATCTTCGAAGTTAACTTTCATCTCTGTTACACTATCTTTTTCTATATTATACCATTCATCTTTATCGTTAATATCTCCAACAATAGATGGGTTTTTATTTACATTATTGTAACTACCACATCCTTGAAGATAGAGTAGCCCAATTACTAAGAAACCTTTTTTTATTAATTTTGTTATTTTCATTCATATTCCTCGTTTATTAACTTATTTTTGTCAATATTTGTATCAACCCTTCTGCTGTAAGAGAAAAATCCGCACCACTATAAAGTTTTGCTGCTGTTGTATGCGCTAACGAAGCTTGAATAGCTGCTTCTAAAGGGGAATAACCTTGTGCTAAAAGCGAACCAATAAGTCCACTTAAAACATCACCACTTCCACCTTTTGCAAGTTTATTTGAACCATGAGGGTTTACAAAAAACTTATTTTTATAGGTAATGATAACATTTGCACCCTTTAAAAGAAGTGTTGTTTTTGGATAATGTTGAGCAAAAAGCTCAACATATTTAAAACGTTTTTGTTGTAATTCTTCTATAGTAATATCAGCCAAGTTAAGTTTTTTTAGAAGTGTAACAAACTCTTTTGGATGGGGTGTTAAAACGAGATTCTTTTTCTTTAGTAATTTTTCCAAATAAAGAGAGTGGAAGATATCTGCATCTGCTATGATTGGTATATTATGTTTTATAAACTTTTCTATATTTTGTTCTCCTAATCCCATTCCAAGAGCGATAGCTGTTGTGTTATTTGGAAGGGTTGTTTTTTGCATAAGAGAGTAGGGTAAGTTTTGCACTTCTCCACAAAGTGTTACTAGTCCACAACCAAAATGAAGTGCAGCTAAGCCACTTAAAATTGCTGCTCCTTGCATCTGTCCAACAACTACACTTAAATGTCCAAAGCTTCCTTTATGTACATCTTCTTGTGTACGAAAAGGGGGTTTAAAATCTGTTTCATCTAAAAGTTTATAGTTAGATTCTTTTTCATAAATTTCCCTTGTAATACCTAAATCTACTACTTTTATTTCACCTATAAAATCTTTTACGTTATCGAGAAACTGGTCTATTTTTAAACCACCCATAGTGAGTGTTACATCAGCATAAAAAAGGTTACCAGAAGGGGTGTCACAAGCTATTTTAAAGGCTTTAAGAGTATTCATTTGTTCCAAAACATCTTGAAGTTCTTGGTTAAACTCCCCTTTAAAGCCTGTACCTACAATAGCATCTACTAAAACATCGCAATTATAAAGGGTAGTTGTTTGTTTTACACCAATAGCTAAAGCACGTTTTTTTTGGAGTTGTGCCATTGGGGATTTTGTCTCTTTTGCATAGTAAATGGAAACCTTGTAGTTTTTATGTAAAAGTCTTGCAAGGGCAATGCCATCTGCACCATTATTCCCACTTCCAACAACAACTATAACACTACTGCCATAAGCAAAATTGTTTTCAATGTAGCTTTGCATTCCACTAGCAGCATGTTCCATTAAAATATCTTCAGTTAAAAAAAACTCATCATAGCAACGTTTATCGAGTGAAGCTACTTCTAAAAAGAGGTTTTGCAACGTTTACTCCTTTTGAATAAATGTTATAAGATCTTTTGCGTTAAGAGGTTTAGAGAAAAAATAACCCTGTCCAATCTCACAACCAAGTGAGAGTAAAAAGTTGTTTTGTTCAAGTGTTTCTATACCTTCTGCAACATTAACATAATGCATATGTTTTGAGAGAGTTATAATAGTATCTACAATTGCTACACTGCTTTTGTCTTGAGGAATATCATCTACAAAAGATTTATCGATTTTAAGTTCATTAATTGGAAAGCGTTTGAGATAACTTAAAGAGGAGTGGCCTGTCCCAAAATCATCAATCGATATTTCAAACCCTTTTAAACGAAGCTGATTTAAAATAGCCATACTATGTTCAATATTTTTCATAATATGTGTTTCAGTAATCTCTATTTTAATAGAAGATATATCGATACCAACTTCATCTATAATTGCTAAGATTGTATCTATAAAATTTTCTTCATAAAATTGAATTGCTGAAACATTAATAGATATTGAGTGAAGATATTGTGAGTGTTTTTTAAATTCCATAAAATCTTGACATGCTTGTTTAAAAATAAATAATCCAAGCTCTATAATAAGCCCCATCTCTTCAGTGACTGGAATAAATTTTTCAGGAGACACAAAACCAAGTTTAGGGTTTTGCCATCTTACAAGTGCTTCAAGTCCTACTGTTTTTCTTTTTTGAATATCATATTTTGGTTGATATACTACAAAAAATTCATTATTATTGAGTGAATTAATAAGTGATTGTTCAATATCAAGTCTATCATTTGCTAAAATAGAGAGGCGTTCTTTGTAGAATTTATATCTATTTTTTCCACTATCTTTTGCTTCATACATTGCAATATCTGCAAATTTTAAAAGAGCTGCTGCATCTAGGTCATCATCTGGTGCAATAGAAACACCGATACTCATGGTGATACTTAGCGTATGTCCTTTTACTTTAATAGGTTGTGTAAAAAGGGATAAAATCTCTTTAGAGAGTTTTGCTGGTCTAAAATTTTTAGTACTATTTTCAGAGATAATCATAAATTCATCTCCACCAACACGTGCTAAAATATCGTTTGGTGCTAAAACAGTTTGAATACGTGTTGCGACCTCTTGTAGTAGGGCATCTCCAATATGGTGTCCTAAAGTATCATTGATATTTTTAAACCTATCTAAATCTATAAACAATACAGCAATTTTAGAATTCTCTTGATTGAATTTTCCAATTCTTTCTTGTAAATAAAGTTCAATATTTGTTCTATTTGCCAGTTTTGTAAGGCTATCGTGGTATGCCATATACTCTACTTTTTTATTTGTAAAAATAAGGAGTAAAATAATAGCAATAACAGTAATAACAAAGAAAAAAATTACAATTTTAATAACATAAATATGATGTTCATAATAAGTTGTTAAAAAATTATCTAATAATAAAATATTTTTTTGTAAAGTATTTTTTTGTTGTTTTGTTTTCATAAGATGAAATTGTTTAATTTTATGAAGTGTAAGTTTTGAGTGAACAATAAAATACTTTAGTGCTTCATTATGCAGTTTTAAACTCTCTAAAAATGAAATTTTATCTGTAATATTTTTTGTATTTGTTGTTGGGTTAATATAAAATTTTAAAAGATTAAGTTCAACATTTTTTACATTTTCTGCAATAGTAGTATTAGACTCTTTTGAGATAGCCTTTGTAAGGTCAAATAGATAGTGCATAGAGTAAAGAAGTTGTGCATTGTTTGACTTAAAGTGTTCGATCAGCTCCTCTTTTTCACTGAATGATTTTTGAACTTTTTGAATAAGAGTTATATATTCTAGTGGAAAAATTTTTTGTGATGTTTGTGAACTTAAGAATGCAAGATTATCCTCAAAAAATTTTACTTTTTTGTTAATAACATCATAATTTATAAACTTATTTTGAGTCAATAAAAAATTGTCAAACTCTTTTGAATAAAGCTCCAAATTATGTACACTATTATGGTATTTTGCAGCTTTATCTAAAGAGTAATTGGAATAAACCATATAACCAAAAAGTGTAAAAATAAAAAAAGATAAAACCCATAAAAGGTTATTTACATTACTAAATCTCATTGTATCTCTTTTACAGGAGCACTAAGTGTTTTTAAAAAAATAACAATTTTTTCCACCTCTTCTTGAGTTATAACACGTCCAAGTTGGTATTGTGCCATAAAACGTACTACATCTTCTAAATTGTTATAGCGTCCATCGTGTAAATAGGGTGCTGTTTGTGCAATATTTCTAAGTGTAGGAACTTTAAAGTAGTATTTGTCATCTTCATTATGTGTTACTTCATAACGCCCTAAACGTTTTGAGTGTGTAGCTTTGGCAACACCAAACTTATTGTAAAGGTTTCCACCAATATTGATACCATGATGACAAGCAATACACCCTTTAGATTTAAAAAGTTCATACCCCTCTTTTGCATCTAAATTGATTGCTGTTTTCTCTCCACGTAAATATTTATCAAACGGTGCATTGGGAGTGATAAGTGTTTTTTCATACTCAGCAATTGCATCTGTAATATTGTTTTTTGTAATACCATCACTATAAACTTTTGCAAAAAGCTCTTTATATTCTGTATTATTTAGTGTTTTTATTAAGTTTGGAAAATTGTTTCCCATCTCTATAGGGTTTTGCAGAGGTCCTGCCGCTTGTGCTTGAAGATCTTTTGCCCCTCCATTCCAAAACTGTCTAAAGTTAAATCTAGCATTTAAAACAGTTGGGGAGTTAATATTCCCCTCTTGAGCGTTGATTCCAAAAGAGTACTGTAAGTTATCATCTCCACCCTCATAAATATTGTGACAACTTGCACAAGAGATAGTATTGTTTTTTGAAAGGCGAGTATCGAAAAAAAGTTTTTTCCCAAGTTGTGCTTTTTTATGGTCATATTGCACCTCTTTTGGAATTGGTGTAATAGGTTCTGCCCACAAAGAAACCCCAAAATAAAACAAAAGCACAACTTGTAAAACATTTAGCATATAAAAATCTTTTTTAACTAATTTTACACTATTTTTTATTAAAGTGTTATATTTTCCAAAAATTCAATATCATCACTTACAATCACAGCATCAAAACTATACTCTACGTCAAGAGAGTTTTTTTTCATATAGACATAGGCAGTTTTAATTATACGTGAAAGTTTTTGAGGGGTAATATTTGCTATGGCAACTTCGTAACTAGGAGCAGATTTTACTTCTATAAAATGGTAGATATTATCTTTTTGCATAATAATATCTATCTCCCCAAATTTGGAGTAAAAATTTTGCTTAATAAGCTCAAACCCTTTCTCTTGCAAAAAAAGAACAGCCTCTTTTTCTGCAATATTGCCTTTTGCTCTACTCATAAAAAGGAACTACTTCAACTTTAATAGATTTAAAAGCCGCAGTTAAAATCACTTCATCTCTCTCATCGCCAAAAAGAGCATTAATATTTGACTTTGCATGATGAAATGTAGTAAAGAGTGTTTTTTGTTGCACTTTATCCGTAAACTTTACACGAAGTGGAGTTGTTTGTCCATGTTGTGTTTGGAGTGTTACAAATTCAGTTGGAAAATCTTGTGAATCCTCTTCATTTACAAGTAAAATATCTTCACTATAACGTTTTTGCAGTTTTGGAGATTTGTTTGTTTGAGAAGCATTATTGTAGTGTGCTAATGTTCTTCCTGTTGTGAGATAATAGCCACTAAAATTCTCCTCTAAAATCTCTTGTACCATTCCACGTAGTTTATATTGGTGGTAGTGAAAATGCCCAAACTCATCCTCTGTTCTAAAATCTAACTGGTGCAATATTGGTGTATCTTCTGTATGTACTGGCCATTGAAGCCCACGTTTTCTGTGTCTTTGTAATCTTGTGTATGTTGCACCACTAAAGCGTCTGTAGGCAACTTCACGCACTTCATCCCAAACATCATTTGAGTTTTTATACTCATAATCTTGTCCAAGTTTTTTTGCAATAAGCTGCAATACTTCCCAATCATCTGGCAAATCTGATTCTATAAGTGGTTGAGAGAGGTGCAAACGACGCATTGCATTGACATAAACCCCTGTTTTTTCATATGCACTTTTTACCCCAAAAACAATATCTGCTTTTTGTGCAATATCGCTCATAAAAAGCTCTTGAACCATTAAAAATTCTAACTCTTCAAAAGCAGCGTTTATTTTGTTGATATTTGGGTGAATATGGGTAATATCCTCCCCCATATTTAAAATAGCTTTTATCTTACCATCAAAAATTGCATCTACAATTTGTGGTGTCATAAGCCCAATCTCTTTTGGTTTTTGGTAGTCTGGATCGTAATATGGAAGCATACCCATATCACAAGCACCTTGAACATTGTTTTGTCCACGAAGTGGCATAAGCCCAGCACCACTTTTACCAATATTTCCTGTCATAAGTGCTAAGTGTGTTATTGCCATAACCGCGTAACTTCCATCTAAATGCTCTGTTATTCCAAGCCCCCAAAATATCATCGATTTTTTAAGAGCATATTCACGTGCAACTTTTGGAATAAGCTTTGAGAGGTGCTCATATCCTGGTAGATCTTTAAAAAATACAGGGTTTGCATAAGGGTCATTTAAAATCTGCTCTTTAAAAGTATCAAACCCCACTGTTCTATCCTCTAAAAAGCTCTCATCGTAAAGTTCTTCATCTATAATAACATACGCAAGCATATTTAAAATAAGTAAGTTTGCTTCATAAGGCATTATCACTTTATATTTTGCAAAACGGTGTAGTCCAATCTCACGTACATCAAACACTGCTAAGTTGTCATGTTCACGTGCTACGTCAATAATTCTATTTGCAATAATTGGGTGAGCTTCTGTTGTATTTGAGCCTATAACAATCATAAATTCAGTGTTATAAATATCGTTGTAAGGGTTTGTAGCAGCACCTTCTCCAATAGTTGCTTTCATACCACTAAGGGAAGGGGAGTGGCATACTCTTGCACAGTTATCTACATGGGGTGAGCCAAGTGTTTGGCGAGTAAACTTTTGAAAAAGGTAAGCACTCTCACATGAAGTTCTAGCCCCACCAATAGAAGCGATAGATTTTTTACCATACTCTTGTTGAATTTGCTCAATTTTAAGTGCAGCAGCAGTTGTAGCAGCTTCTACATCACACTCGCACCAAGTTTCATCTAGTTCAACTAAAGAGGAGGATATTGCATCGTAGATATGTTTGTTTTTTTCTAAAAAGCTTTTTTTAATGCGAGGTTTTTGAAGGCGGTTTGGGTCTTGAACAAAGTCAAATCCATATTTCCCTTTTACACAAAGTTTCCCTTGAGAAACAACACCATCTGGATGAGCAAACACTTTTAAAACTTTGTTTTTTTGTGTATCAACTTCTGCTGCAATATCACACCCAACACCACAATATGTACAAACACTATCTACTATTTTTTTATTTTCCATCTTTTGTGCACTACCTAAAAAATTATTAGAGTGAGTGTACAATGTTGTCTCTTAAAAATCGCTACAATTTTTTATCTATATTGTTTATATAAAAAGTGTGCTACTCTTTGGGTTAAAAAACTTCCTTCTATTGAAAATTCTCACAAAGATTTTGAATAATTGTTTTATATTCATCATTTGTAATTTTTGCTATTTTTGAAGTTACTCTTTTTTTGGAGATGGTTCTAATATGATTTATGAGTATATCTGAATCTTTTTCTAGGTTATCTCGTTTTAATAATCTTAACCTATAAGGTTGCATATCATCAATAAGTACAGTTGATAATGGTAAAACAATAATTGTATCTAAAATACTATTTTCATCATCATTGGATACAATAAGACAAGGCCTTACTTTTCCTATTTCATCCCCTTTTTTTGGGTTTAGATTAATACCTACTATATCACCTCTTCTAAAGTCCATCATCAACTCCAACTTCTAAAAATTCTAAATCTTGATACTTTTTTAATTTTTGAAGTTTTGCTATTTTTTCTTGATGTTCGATTTTTTGAATTACATCGGCAATAATATCCTCATATTTTGAAGATATAAAATATCCAATATCTTTATGTTTTCTTTTATCTACAATTTTAGATATTGTCATTTGCTTAAATAATGATGGTTGTGTTTGTAAAGTTGTAATACCATATTCAATCATTTTATATCCTAGTATTATATTTCTTATAGATTATAATATAAGTATTATAACTATGAACTTATATTATTTGTATCTATAATTTTTTGCTTGAAATATTCCTGATTACTCTATTATTCTTCTTCAATTTTTAAGCTACCTATTTAACTCAATAGCCTCAAACTTATCCTCTGCCATTTTTACAAATTTATAGTATTTTAACTCATCTGCATTGGCAAATACAGGTTCTGGTGTTACAAAAATAATTTTAAATCCACTTTGGTTTGCAAACTCTTTAAGCCTTTTTTGGTTGGAGCTGTGGAGGCGGGATACTTCATCTACTATAAGGAAAAAAACACTCTGGCTTTGTTTAAGATACACTTTTAAAATCG